>Ga0307379_10000296_pt1 | contig 87001 bp, 71 predicted proteins | sample UN2MG_FD_202237 | JGI IMG/M metagenome (GOLD analysis project Ga0307379, IMG submission 202237) | Soil microbial communities from Risofladan, Vaasa, Finland - UN-2 | ecosystem: Environmental > Terrestrial > Soil > Coastal area > Acid sulfate soil | place: Finland: Risofladan, Vaasa | collected... | reverse complement strand
TTCCTTTTGTCTTTTGTCTTATTATTTTCTATATTTGGGATTGTGTTTCCTAAAGTGCTAATAAATTTATTATTATGTTAATCAGAACATTTGCCAGTGCCGTTACCGGTATTGACGCCGTTACAGTTACTGTTGAAGTCAACGTATCAAGGGGTATACGTTTTTTTCTTGTTGGTCTTCCTGATATTGCAGTAAAGGAGAGTCAGCAGAGAATTGAATCGGCTCTGCGTTCACTTGGTTTTCACTGGCCGGGTAAACAGGTGGTAATCAACATGGCTCCGGCTGATATACGAAAGGAGGGATCATCCTATGACCTGCCTCTGGCCATGGGGATACTGGCGGCCGATGAAAAGGTGAAAAATGGAGAAATTGAATCGTTCATTCTTATGGGCGAGCTCTCTCTTGACGGAACATTACAGCCTGTAAAGGGTGTATTGCCTATAGCCTTGAGGGCAAGGGAAGAAGGATTCAAAGGAGTGATAGTGCCTGTAAAAAATTCACGTGAAGCTGCCGTGGTAAGCGGACTGGAAGTATATGGAATGGAAAAACTGGGCGATGTTGTTGATTTCTTTAACGGAATCCGGAAATTCGAACCGGTAAAGGTTGACCTCCTTGAAATATTCTCCGCTGAAGCCAACAAATATGAGTTTGATTTTTCAGATGTAAGAGGACAGGAAAATGTTAAAAGAGCTCTGGAAGTGGCAGCTGCAGGCCATCACAATTTAATTATGGTTGGTCCGCCCGGCTCAGGTAAGACCATGTTAGCCAAAAGGTTACCTACGATAATGCCTCCGCTTACACTGGAAGAAGCGCTTGAAACAACCAAGATCCATTCTGTTGCAGGAAAGATTGATGATCATACCGCACTGATGACCAAACGGCCATTCAGGTCTCCCCATCATACGATCTCAGACGTCGCCCTCGTTGGCGGAGGTACCTTTCCGCAACCGGGAGAGATATCCCTTGGACATAACGGGGTGCTGTTCCTCGATGAACTCCCCGAATTCAAACGAAGTGTCCTTGAGGTGATGAGACAGCCCCTCGAAGACCGGATAATAACTATTTCGAGGGCAAAATCAACGTGCGATTATCCGGCGAGTTTCATGTTGGTCGCGTCAATGAATCCATGTCCCTGTGGCTTTCATAACCATCCGGAAAAAGAATGCATGTGCTCACCGGGAATGGTGCAAAAATATCTGAACAGAATATCAGGTCCCCTGCTTGACCGTATTGATATTCATATTGAAGTTGTACCGGTAAATTACGATAGGCTTTCTGACTCCGGAAAAATCGAAAAGTCTGTTGTTGTCCGTGAAAGAGTAGTCAGGGCAAGGGAAATCCAGACAAAACGCTTTGCATCAATAAAGGGGATATATTCAAATGCACAGATGACATCATCGATGCAAAGAAAATACTGCCAACTCGATGAGTCAGGCGGAAAACTCCTGAAAACTGCAATGGAACTCAGAAGCCTCTCTGCAAGAGCCTACGACAGGATACTTAAAGTCGCCAGGACCATTGCTGACCTTGCTGAATCAGAGAATATCACTGCCGAACATATATCTGAAGCAATAAACTACCGCAACCTCGACAGGGAAGGCTGGGCCGGATGATATTTCCTAAACAAGTTCCGTCTTATCTAAGATTCGTTGTATTTCGTTACGTTTTAATGTGAGATCATCAATAAGAGGCTTGCTGGTGACTGATTTTATACTGAAACGAAGTGTTCTGAAACGCTCCCAGAAGATCTCCTGGTAAAACAGAACCATATAGCCAGCTAGCGGCACCAGCAATCCAAGCAGAAACCCTGTCCATCCTGCAAAAACACCTGCAAGGATAAGAAGAAGCGGGAAATAGATAAGATACAGAACAGTACCTGAACTTATATATACCGAACTGTAAAATCTTTTATCCCTTATAAGCTTGTCGCATACGGAACCCGGAATGATAAAGGGGAGAAGATTACTGATATATCCGGCAAGGAACAGCGGAAATCCTGCAATAACTGCAAGATATCTCAGCCAGCCCAGGTTCAGCCTTCTTGCAAAGTTTTCATCCCTGAGCCTTCCGGAAGCAAGCATATCGGAATAGTTTTTTACTTTTTCCCTAAGAGCCTCTATTTCTTCCGGTGATTCTTTTGAGAGAAAATTGATTTTGTCTGCCACACTTTTTTCTGCTTTTCTCCTGTCATCGGTATCAAATCTCCACCTGAAAAAGGGAAGGATCATATTGTTCCTTTCCATCTTCAGAAGCTGTTCAGCAAGCCAGTCATTTTTTGGATCTTCAATGATTATGACTTCTTTGCGCAGACCGGCATCACATTTTTCATTAAAAGCAAGCAGCCCCCTGGCAGGGCTCTCCATGTAGATGTCTTTTAACTCCTTGATACTGAATGGATCATGAAAATTTATCATAACTTCCTTCCGGAACTGTGCGGGATATGTGTAATTGATACCTACCGGTACAATATTTACATCAAGTCCGAATTTCTCCTCAGCTCCGAAAGCCAGCCTGGCAGTTCCTTTCCTTAGTTTCTGAAGACGTTTTTCCTGTACGCAAATGCCTTCCGAAAACATGATGAAATTCCCGTTTTTCCTTAGAATATTATAAATCCCGGAAAATGTCTCCAGGTTTTTATGCACATTCTCCAGTCCCTCCTCAATCCTGTATACGGGTGCAACATTAAGCTCCCGAAGGCAGAATCTTGCAAAGGGTTTTCTGAACATATCTGCCCGCATGGTGAAATGTATAGGCTGGGGCAGATATGATCCAACAAGTATCCCGTCCATAAATGAATTCTGATGATTTCCCACAAAAAGCAAAGGTTTCTCAAGAGGCACTTTTTTCAGATTTGAATAAAAAATGCGCCTGAAAAAAACCCTGAAGGTAAATGGAGGTAGAATATACTTTAAGAATCTGGAGAACATTTATCAAACCGGAATATTCACCCGGGAAATTTCTGGACAAGGTATGAATAATAACAGAGTGTTTCCATGGGTATTAAGTCTTATTATTATTTTGACCATCATCTCTTACAGATGAGATGATAGCAATTGTAAATAATCATTCAGGTATCTGTATATCAAATGTATATGGGATTATACAGATCCATTTTTGATTTTTTTTGATAAGTAATCAAATTATTCTAATTTTAACTTCTCTAATCTGCGTGATCTTCTTTGCATGGATCTAATACAAAAGATCAGAAATAAAATGATGAAAGAACGCCTGATGTTTATTTATCGGGGCGTTGTTACGAAAGATAATTCAGTTCCTCTTCTTATGCTGCTGGAGAAGGAGATGGAAAATTCGGAATTTGGATTCGTGGGAAGGAAAAGACTTTTCATGTTTGTACTGGAAAGCCTCCAGAATGTTTCAAGGCACAGTAACGACAGTCAGCATGCCAGTATGTCCATCGTGATCTATTCAAAAGTAAACGGGGGCTATACAGTAACCACAGGGAATGTCATTTCGAGTTCAAACATCGTGGATCTTAAAAAACGCCTGGAAGAGATCAATAATCTTAATACAGGTGAAATCAGGAGTGTTTACCGGCAGATGCTGAGCAATTCCGAATTCAGCAATAAAGGAGGTGCGGGACTGGGCTTAATTGAAATGGCCAAGAAAACAGGCAATAGACTTGATTATGACTTTGTAAGACTGGATAATGAGAATTCATATTTTATCCTGAGTAAAACCGTTGATTCAGAAGGAGTTGGGATGCACTTCGGAACAAAAGAAAAGCCATTTACCGGCAAAGCTGTTTCCCAGCTTGAAAAAATGATGTCAGAAAACAATATCTACCTTGTCTGGTCAGGACACATCACTCCCGAAGTGGGAAAAGAAGTGCTTTCTTTCACTGAGGCCCAGATGAATCAGAATGAAATCGAATCAAATCAGCGCAAAAAAGTCTTCAGCATTCTTGTTGAAATGCTTGAGAATGTTGCAAAATACAGTCCTGGCATAGAACCTGAAGAAAAATATGGTATGCCTGTAGCATTGATCAGGCTCAAGAATAAAACATACATGCTAACCACAGGGAACCTGATCCCGAATGATCAGGTAGCACATCTTAAAGAAAAACTGAACTCTATAAACAAGTACGACAGGGCCGGGCTAAAAGAATTGTTCAGAAAATCCCTTTCAGATCAGACTTCATGCGGCGACAGAACCGGGAATATGGGTCTTATTGATATGGCAAGGAAATCAGGAAACAAACTTATTTTTGAGTTTATGAGGATCAACAGCCAGTATTCCTATTATACCCTGATTGTAAAAGTTGACTATAAGAACGTTTAGGGCAACATTCTGAGGATAAGATTGTTGCCATCCCATACAGCAAAACTGCTGCTTGTTATCCAGTCACCAAGAAAAACTATTTCTGCTCCCTCCTTCATCTTAAAATTCATGGCCAGATGGCGATGACCATAAATGAAATAATCAATTCTTTCCTTTTCGAGAATAATCCGGGAATACCTGATAAGGTCTTCTTTCTCTTCTCCCATGAAATCTGTCTTTATGCCCTTGCCCAGCCTTGAACTTAATGACCATCGATGTCCGAAACCTACACCCAGTGAAGGATGGAGGGCTGAATAGATGACCCTTAGAGGCTTATTACGAAATATTTTAAGGAGTATTTTGAAGCCTGTGTTTTGTGTACCAAGACCTTCCCCGTGGGCAAGATGGAATTTCTTCCCGTTAAAAGATGTTGTAAAGGGACCGGTATGTAATGTGATACCACATTCTTTTGAAAGATAATCGCCTAGCCACATGTCATGGTTCCCTGTGAAAAAATGGACAGGTATTCCTGAATCCGTTATTGAGGATACTGTACCCAGAAAACGGGTAAATCCCTTCGGAACTACAAGCTTATATTCCCACCAGAAATCAAAAACATCTCCGAGCAGATATATCTCATCCGCTTCACGGGCAACCTCATTAAGCCATGCAATAACCTTTTTCTCACGCTCAAGAGGAGGTGCTCCTGCATTAAGCCCAAGATGAAAATCAGAGGCAAAGAATATTTTACCGGAATCAGCCAATTCTCAAATTCAGTTACGGAATATCTGGTTAAGTTTTATCTGCAGGTTCCTGCCATGAAGATTTGATCCGATAATGTTACCTTCCGGATCATAAAGATAATTCGCAGGAACAGTCTGGATATTATAAAGCATGGCATTTCTTGGATTTGCAGGATCATCTTCCCTTGTGCTTATCCAGGGGAGTTCATCAAATTTCACCGCAGTTCTCCATACAGATTCATCCTCGTCGAGGTTTACCTGGTAAATCTCAAATCCCCTTCTGCTGTAAAGTCTGTAAAATTCCTTTAACTGTAGATTATCCGCAACACATTCCCTGGAACCAGCGGACCAGAAAGAAAGAAGCACATATTTACCCCTGAGTGAGGAGAGAGCAATTCTTTTTCCATTAATATCTATGAGATCAGGGTCAAGCTTTATTTCAGGCAGCGAACTCGTTGCCGTCTGCCACTGCCTTGAGTTGAACAGACTCATTTCCTTTTCAAAATTGCTGACCAGTGCTTTTGTATGCCTTGACTCAGGGTATTTTAGTTTCAGGGAATCTGCAACAATTTTAAGGTATTGAAGATCGCGCGTTTCATAGAGAACGTACGTCTCGTCATTTATTTTCTGGTAGAGAGCCTTTATTGAAGCCAGGGAGCTTATATTCCCTATAATGAACTCAATATTGAATCTTCTCTGAGCCTTTATAATTTCCAGATACTCCTTTTCAAGCAGCGGACCCTTCGTTTCAAAGCCGGGTTCCGTTAATGCCTTGTCGTAGACAATATCGAGGGAATCAATTTTACTTTTTGTTACAAGAAGCTTAAAGTCAAGCATTTGTACAAGTTCAGAGCCTTTGGACCCGGTGACTGAATAATTATTATAAAGATTATTTCCGCTAAAATTCATTATAATCTTTTCTCCGGGCTCTGCAAGGAGGTTTGCATAATCAGCTGCAGAAAAACCGATCTGATAAAAATCTGGTTCTGTGGCTTTTACCTTGAACCTGAAAGTACCTTTGCGGCTGATTTTTGTGGAGTCGATCATTACAGGAATATTTATATCAACCTTGCTTAAGTACATATATCCCTGTTTAGGTTCATGCAATGTGCCGTCAATAAAAAATACATTGTTCCTTTTGCACCCGGGGACTACAAGCAAAAACATAAAAAGTATCAGTAGCCTGTTCATTAATAATGTGTTAAAACCTGCTTTATATTTTCAGGGATAGTTATTAAATATCTCTTCGAGTTTTCTTTGCAGCATCTCTCCCCTGAGGTTGGATCCTATTATTCTACCTTCCCTGTCGAGAAGAAAATTAGCAGGGATAGATTCAATTTTGTAAAGAGGGACGACTGCCGAACTCCAGTATTTCAGATCACTGACATGGATCCAACTGCCAAGACCGTCATCCTCGATACCTTTCAGCCATGCTTCCCTGGTCTTATCAATTGAGACCTGATAGATTTGAAATCCCTTTTTATGGTAAAGTTCATAGGCTCTTACCAGGTTGGGATTTTCTTTTCGGCATGGAGTGCACCATGCTGCCCAGATATCAAGCAAGACCACCGATCCTCTTGTAGAGGAAAGCCTGATGGTATCTCCCTGGGGATTGGGCAGAGCTATTTCCGGCGCTTCATCTCCTCCAAACGGAATAATCCTGGAATTATCCTGTTCAGAAGCTATGGAAATCATTTCAGCAACCTGCTCATGGAGTGACTTAACCGGTTCATAATCAGGGTAGAGGAGCCACATGGAAGAGTCAACCTTTACATAATATTCAAGGTCCTTCAGGGGGTGAAGAATATATTCATTTGGAGCAACCTGCTGGTATAGAGCAACAAGACTGACCAGTGAAGTTAAATTTTCATCAATATAGTTCCTGGTATAAAGATTTATTTCATTCAGGTATTCCTGTGCCATGCTGTCAAGCCTTTCCATGACAAGAGGCAATTCCGGTTTATCAAGATTCTGAATATAAATACTCCGGAGGGATGAAAGCTTGTCGATAGTCTGCCGTAGCCTTTTATTATAGTCAGCCATAAGCTCTGTCCCTTCCGAACCTGAAATGGAAAGAGGGTAATTCAATGAATCGCGGTAAGCCGTAAGTTCTATTTTCTCACCAGGCTCAAGAAGCATGGTCAGAAAGTTGGAATTATCGGTTTTCAGCAGATAAAATGAAGGCAGATCAACCTTTCTGGTCAGGGAAAATGTACCGTCATCCGAAACAGGAACAGAGTCTGCTGTCACGAGTTCATTTGATTTAAGCTCATCCAGTAAAATATAATCGCCCTTTATGCTATTTATTAGTTTGCCATTAATTTCAATTATATTATTTTTGCAGCCTGAAATGGTCAGTCCGGCAATAAAAAACAACAACAACTTCTTATTCATTAAACAAGCGATTAATTTGTATTTATTTAAAAATATTGAATTGCAAAGTTATTCTTTTTTTGTTCCGGTGGGAGGCTGGGAAATTATAATTTTTTTACTTCCCGGAAACAGGTTTGCAATGTTGAATAAAATTTGTTATCTTAAAAGGCTTTTTGTTTAATACAAAATGGTAATTATATGAGCTACATTAAGTTCGACAAAGGTCAGATAGTAAATCTTGAGTATTCGCTTAGCCGGGAATTAATAAGAACGAACAGGGCTGGCTCATACGCATCCACGACCCTTGTGGAATGTAATACACGCAAATACCATGGATTACTGGTTTGTCCGGTGGATGAGCTGGGTGGAGGCAGGAATGTCCTTCTCTCCTCGCTGGATGTAACCGTAGTTAATAACGATAAAAGCTTCAATATAGGCATCCGGAAATATAAGGGAGATTATTTCAGCCCGAAAGGGCACAAGTATATTGAGGATTTTGAAGCTGATATTCTCCCGATGAGGATCTTCAGAGTCGGAGGCGTTTTGCTGAAAATGGAAAGACTGCTGGTGCATTATGAGGAGCAGCTTTTGATAAGATATACAATACTTGAAGCATCGGAGCCGATGAAACTTCAGATACGGCCTTTCCTGGCATTCCGCAGCATTCACCGGCTCACGCATGCAAACCTGACAGCAAATACGAAAATCGAATTCATTAAAAACGGCATCAAATCAAAGATGTATGAGGGATTCCCGTGGCTGCATATGCAGTTTTCATCAAAAGCTGATTTTATTCATGTGCCGGACTGGTACCTTGGAGTGGAATATATTGAAGAACAAAAAAGAGGCTATGACTATTCGGAAGATCTCTTTACTCCGGGATTTTTCGAACTCAATGCAAAGGAAGGTGATACAATAGTATTTTCAGCGTCAACGAAAGAAGAAAAACCTTCAGGTTTCAAGACAAAATTCACAAAGACAGTATCCAGCAAGATCCAACGGAACAGCTTCCTTAACTGCATCAGAAATGCAGCACAGCAGTTTGTTGAAAAGAGAGGTGAAGAGACTCTGATCATTGCCGGATACCCGTGGTTCGGGTCGTGGGGCAGGGACACCTTTATCTCCCTTCCCGGTATCGCCCTGGCACGTCATAAACTTGCTCTTTACAGGGAAGTCCTGGATACCCAGGTGAGGAGAATGAAAGACGGACTCTTCCCCAACATGGGTACCGCAGGGAACTATGCATTCAATTCCGTTGATGCTCCGCTTTGGTTCTTCTGGGCCCTGCAGCAATATACTCTCAATGGAGGTTCCGATTGCTGTGAACGTTACGGCGAAGCTGCAAAATCAGTCCTTAATGCCTATAAGAATGGTACCGCCTTCAGTATCCATATGAGTGAAAACGGCCTTGTCTATGCAGATGCTCCGGGAAAATCCCTGACATGGATGGATGCGGTGGTAAACGGAGTGCCGGTTACGCAAAGAAGAGGATATGCTGTGGAAATAAATGCCCTGTGGTATAATGCTGTGTGCTTCACCATCGAAATGGCTAAAGCTGAAAATGATAAAAAATTCATAAAGGAATTTGAACATTTACCTGAACTGATAAAGAAATCGTTCCTCGAACTGTTCTGGGATGATAAAACCGGCTTCCTTGCTGATTATGTGAACGATGAAGAGGGTTGTAACCTGTTTGTCAGACCTAATATGGTTATCGCCGTATCACTTCCCTACTCGATACTTGACAAAGAACAGATGAAAATGGTACTTGATGTTGCTGATAAAGAGCTGGTTACACCGAGGGGATTAAGAACGCTCTCTCCGGCTAATAAGCTTTACAAAGGAACCTACTGCGGCAACCAGGAAGAGAGGGATAACGCTTATCACCAGGGAACGGTGTGGCCATGGCTTTTAGGTCCTTTCTGTGAAGGATGGCTTAAAGTATATGGCAGCCAGGGAGTACAAAAAGTAAAAAAACTGATCTACGGTCTTGAAGAAGTGATGTCTGAACATGGTATAAGCACCCTGTCGGAAATTCATGACGGAGATCCGCCTCATGCACCGCGAGGTGCAATTTCACAGGCATGGAGTGTTGGCGAAGTACTGAGGATTATTGATTTGCTGGAGACGGAGTATTCAAATCTATAACAGAGAAAGAATATGCGCGTGTTAATGTTTGGATGGGAGTTCCCGCCTCATATTTCGGGCGGGCTGGGTACAGCCAGCTATGGCCTCACAAAAGGCATGGCAACACTAGATGACCTAGAGGTGATCTTTGTTGTACCCAGGGCCTGGGGCGACGAAGATCAGAGCATAGTGCGTCTTATTGGTGCAAATAAAGTCCCGGTCTCCTACAAACAGATATACTATAAGGGAACAAGAAGTCCGATTGAAAAAATTGAAGTCTCATCAAAAATAGTACCTTATGTTGATCCTGAAGATTTCTGGAAACTGGTAAGTTCGGAAGTCAGCGGACACCGATTATTTATTCAGACGGACAGCAAGGGGATGGTCGATTTTTCAGGCAGGTACGATAGAAACCTTCTGGATGAGATTTATAAATATTCCATTGTTGCATCAGTAATCGCTGAAGAGAACGACTTTGATATTATCCATGCCCACGACTGGCTTACATATCCTGCAGGAATAGCTGCAATGGAAGTTTCCGGCAAACCACTTGTAATACATGTTCATGCGACTGATTTTGACAGGAGCGGAGGGAATGCCAACCCGGATGTTTACCGCATTGAGAAAAGCGGAATGGACGCGGCTTCCAAAATAATAACGGTAAGTAACCTCACCCGGGAGGTGGTAATAAATAAATACAACATCCACCCCGATAAAGTGGAAACGGTTTACAATGCAGTTGAACCGGTCAGTATATCCGATGATATTATAGTAAATAAGGGATTTGATGAAAAAGTTGTCACCTTCCTGGGCAGGATTACGCTTCAGAAAGGACCGGAATATTTTATTGAAGCAGCTTATAAGGTCCTGAAGGTGATGAATAATGTAAGATTTGTTATGGCAGGATCAGGAGATATGATGGACAGGATGATGCGAAGAGCCGCTTCGTTGAGAATAACTGACCGGTTCCATTTTACGGGATTCCTCCGAGGAAGGGATGTATTTACCATGCTGGCCCTGAGCGATGTATATATAATGCCCTCGGTATCTGAACCTTTCGGAATATCCCCTCTTGAAGCTATGCAATCGAATGTCCCGGTTATTATAAGCAAGCAGTCGGGAGTAGCTGAAATACTCACCCATGCAGTAAAAACCGACTTCTGGGATATCGATGCAATGGCAGATGCTATTTATGGTATCCTCAACTATCCGGCCCTGGCAAGCATGTTCATCAGAAACGGGAAAGAGGAAGTGATCAGGCTTAAATGGGATAACTCAGCCAGGCATGTGAAGGATATTTATGAAAGAGTGATTTGGCAAAAATAAGTATTGAGATATGAACGCAGCAGGCAAAAAAGCAATTTGCTTTTACTTTCAGGTTCATCAGCCTTTCCGGCTAAAGCGCTACAGGTTTTTTGACCTGGGACATGACCATTATTATTATGATGATTTCTCTAATGAGTCAATAATGAGAAAAGTTGCAGGGAAGTGCTATCTGCCTGCCAATAAAATTATTATGGATCTCATTCAAAAGCATAAGGGTAAATTTAAGGTTGCTTTTTCCATGTCAGGGATCGTTATCAACCAGTTCAGACTCTATGCTCCCGAGGTACTCGAATCATTCAGGCAGCTGGCTGAAACCGGAATGGTTGAATTCCTTGCCGAAACCAATGCTCATTCACTGGCTTCACTGAAAAGCAAAAACCAGTTTGAACAACAGGTCAACATTCACAGGGAAATGGTGAAAACATACCTGGGGGTTGAAACTACATCATTCCGGAATACGGAATTAATTTACTCTGATCAGATAGGAGCCTGGATTGCTGATATGGGATTCAAATCCATGCTTACTGAGGGAGCCAAGCATGTGCTGGGCTGGAAGAGTCCTAATTATTTGTATTGCAATGCAATAAATCCGAGACTTAAAGTATTGTTAAGGAATTTTGTCCTGAGTGACGATATAGCTTTCAGGTTCTCAAATAAAAGCTGGAGCGCCTGGCCGCTGACAGCAGATAAATATGCTTCATGGCTTAACAAGCTTGCACCCAAAAGCGAACTCGTAAACATATTTCTGGACTATGAAACATTCGGAGAACATAACTGGAAAGAAACAGGAATTTTTGATTTTCTCCGGCATCTTCCGGGAGCGGTCCTTAAGAAGACACCCTTTAAGTTCATGACACCTTCAGAAATTGCCGATACCTTACAGCCTGTTTCTGCAATAAGTGTCACTTCACCCATTTCCTGGGCTGATGAAGAACGCGATATTACAGCATGGCTGGGTAATGAATTGCAGGTAGCCGCTCTTGACAAACTCTATGAGTTATCAGAAAAGGTAAAAGAATGCAATGATGAGCAGATGAACAAGGACTATGAATACCTGCAGTCCAGCGACCATTTCTATTACATGGCGACAAAGTTCTTTTCAGATGGTGCCGTTCATGCATATTTCAATCCATATGAAACACCTTATGATGCTTTCATGAACTATATGAACGTGCTTGGCGATTTTGAAATAAGGGTGAACAGATGCCTCCCCCTGACAAGTGAACAGTTTCAGATTTCAAAACTTGACAGTCTGCTTAAGGAAAAAGAAATAATAATTGAAGAACAGGCCGCTGAAATTCAAAGGCTCAAAGGGGAAAAGACAAAACCAAAACCAAAAAGACGGATTGCTGTTACAACTGAACCAAAAACTTCTCTTAAGGAACTGGCGCAGGAGTTGCTGGCAGAATCAACCAGGAGAGGTTCCGGAAAGAAAACTTCTGCCGCAACCGCAAATAAGAGTACAAAAAGTGTAAAAAAGAGTACTTCGCGTAAAACTACTGCTAAGAAACCTGCGGTAAAGAAACCTGCGGTAAAGAAAACTTCTTCAAAAAGAGCAGTAAAAAAGGTCAAAAAATAAATATTAAAATCCATTTCTAAAGAAAATTAAAATGAAGGTTGATTTTATTTTCGAAACCAGTTGGGAAGTCTGTAACAAAGTAGGGGGAATTCATACTGTTATCTCCACGAAAGCCCTTAATATTGTTGACGAAATTGGTGACAATTATATACTTATCGGGCCGGATGTATGGAGGGAGGAAGCGAAAAACCCTGAATTCATACCTGATGAATCGTTGTATGCTGAATGGAAAAGCAGAGCACAATCAGAAGGTCTGAGAGTTATAATCGGAAGATGGAATATTGCAGGTAGGCCTATCGTTTTCCTGATTGACTTCACCCCATACTTTGGTCAGCAGAATGAGGTCTTTGCACACTTCTGGGAAACATATAAACTGGATAGTATTTCAGGCCAGTGGGATTATGTGGAACCGGCTCTTTTCGGATATGCAGCAGGTAAACTTATTGAGAGTTTTACATCATTTTACCACGAACATCAAAATATCGTCGCCCAGTTCCATGAGTGGATGACCGGGACCGGAATCTTATACCTCCAGAAACAGGCTCCGTGGATTGCCACTTCATTTACCAGTCATGCCACGGTTCTTGGAAGATGTATTGCCGGCAATAACAGACCTCTTTACGGGAAGATGAAAGAATATAATCCGGGACAGGTATCACGTGAATTTAATGTTGTTGCAAAACAGTCGCTTGAAAAAATATCCGCTTCTGTTGCAGATGTCTTTACCACAGTCAGCGGGTTAACATCAAAAGAATGCAGCCATTTTCTTGGGAAGGATGTTGATATTGTTACTCCAAACGGTTTTGAAGATTCATTTGTCCCGCCCGCTGATGTTTTTGAAGAGAAAAGAAAGAATGCCAGGGAGAAGCTGAAAAGTGTCGCTGAATCAATCCTTGGCTATAAGCTTTCAGAAAACTGCGTGCTGGTGGCTAACAGCGGAAGATATGAATTCCGCAATAAGGGAGTTGATATTTTTATTGATTCTCTGGGACAGCTTAACAGGAAAGATAACATTGAAAAGGAATGTGTTGCATTCATCCTGATGCCGGCATACCATAAGGGTCCCCGTCAGGATCTCATTGATATTCTGTATAATAATGGTCCGGCAAACGGAGGCGACAGATACCTGACCCATAGCCTTCATTACCCGGGAACCGATCCTGTGCTCCAGAGGATTAATACCAATAACCTCCATAATGACCAGAAATCAAAGGTCAAGGTAATATTTGCACCTTCATATCTGAACGGGAATGACGGTATATTCAATATGCCATACTATGATCTCCTTATAGGTTTTGATCTGTCAGTATTCCCGTCATATTATGAACCATGGGGATATACCCCGCTTGAGAGCCTGATGTTCTCAATCCCCACTGTTACAACTTCTCTCTCGGGATTTGGACTCTGGGTGAGGGATTATTTCAAGGAACCTGGGAACGGCATTACCGTGATTGAAAGAACAGATGACAATGAAAATAAAGTTATCACGGAAATAAAGGATTTCATATCCATGTTCATCAGGCTGTCGGACACCGAAGTGCAGGAAGCAAGAAAAAAGGCTCATGAAATATCGAGAATCGCAATGTGGGACAGCCTTGTGGAGCATTATTTCAAGGCCTATGAAATTGCACTTGAACATAGCAGCACAAGAAGAGAAGAGCCAAGAGAATTTGTGAGATTTGTCGAGGCTGCCGGAATACCTGTCCGGAAACCTCATCAGGTACCTGTATGGAAGGATATTTATGTTCAGAGTGATGTGCCGGAAAAGCTGGCATCGCTTAATACTCTGGCAAATAATCTTTGGTGGTCATGGAATTCGGATGCAGAGTTATTATTCAGGAGAATGGATCCTTCTCTCTGGGAAGAGGTAAAACATAATCCGAAACTGCTTCTTGAAAAGATTGATTACAAGAGACTCCTTGTTCTCGAGGATGATGAGGAATTTGTCGCCGACCTCGAAAAGACAGATAAAGTTTTCAGAGAATATCTTAATCGTCCTCATGATCCTGAAAAACCGTCCATTGCTTATTTCAGCATGGAGTTCGGAATACATCCCTGCCTGAAAATTTACTCGGGCGGCCTTGGGCTTCTCGCAGGTGATTATCTCAAAGAGGCAAGTGATTCGAATATTAATATCACAGGAATAGGATTACTTTACCGTTATGGCTATTTCAGGCAGAAACTGGGTCCCAAGGGAGAACAGCTCACAGTTTATGAAGCTGAAGAGTTTTCGCGGCTGCCTATCAATCCCGTAAAGGATAATGACGGGAATCACCTGAATGTGTCACTTGTCTGGCCGGGACGAACGGTTAAAATACGTGTATGGGAAGCAATGGTAGGGAAAGTAAGACTTGTTCTTCTTGATACGGATTTTGACGATAATTTACCCGAGGACAGGACGGTGACTCATTATCTGTATGGCGGTGATAACGAGAACCGTCTGCGGCAGGAGTTTATACTGGGAATAGGAGGAATCAGGGCACTTGTTGCTATGGGAATAAAACCTGATGTTTACCACAGCAATGAGGGACATTCGGCATTCATAAGCCTTGAAAGGCTCAGGACAATGATCGAGGAACATCACCTTACATTTGCCCAGGCCCTCGAAGCCGTCAGGGCTTCCACACTGTTTACCACCCATACCCCGGTTCCTGCAGGACATGATGCATTTGAAGAGGATGTGCTCAGAAAATATATCTCTCATTACCACAGCCGGCTTAATATTCCATGGGATGAGCTGATGGCTCTTGGCAGATGCGAGGGCGATGCTGACAGGAAATTCAACATGAGCTTCCTGGCTACAAGAATGTCCCAGGAAGTAAACGGTGTCAGTAAACTTCACGGAGAGGTAAGCCAGGGCATGTTCAATAAGCTATGGCCCGGTTATCTGAAGGAAGAACTCTTTATAGGATATGTGACAAACGGAGTTCACCATCCTACCTGGACAGCCCCCGAATGGAGAGAAGTATACAGGGAACTTACAGGAAGCTTGGATTTTGACCAGACCGACAGAAACCTGTGGGAAAAACTTTACTCAATTGACGATAAAAGGATTTACGAGATAAAAAAGGGTCTGAAGAAAAACCTCTTTTCAAATATCAGGAAGAGACTTCAGACAGATATGATGGAAAAACACGTGAGCCCGAGGACGCTGCTCAACATAAGCAGTCATCTTGATGAAAAGGCCTTAACTATTGGTTTTGCAAGACGTTTTGCAACCTATAAGAGAGCTACATTGCTGTTCAGGGATCTCGACAGGCTTGACAGGATTGTGAATAATCCCGATAAACCTGTACAGTTTATATATGCCGGGAAAGCCCATCCTCATGACGGCGGAGGCAAGGATTTTATAAAGCGGATATTTGAGGTATCACAGATGCCCCAGTTTGCAGGAAAAGTAATATTCCTTGAAAACTATGATATTGAGATGGCCAAATACCTGGTAAGAGGTGTTGATATATGGCTGAATACACCAACAAGGCCGCTGGAAGCTTCCGGAACAAGCGGGGAAAAAGCCGTAATGAACGGGACAATCCATTTCAGTGTGCTTGATGGCTGGTGGGTTGAAGGTTACAGGGCTTTCGCCGGCTGGGCACTTCCTAAGAAAAGAACTTTTGCAAACCAGGAACTACAGGATGATGTTGATTCAGAAACCATCTATAATATGCTTGAATATGAAATAATTCCGGCATATTACTCATTTGACGAACATGGCATTCCCGTGGAGTGGATAAGCCTTGTCAAGAATACAATGGTCAAGATTGCGCCTGAATTTACGATGAAGCGGCAGCTTGATGATTATTATGAAAAGTATTATTCCAAACTTTTTATACGCAGCAAATACCTGACAGCCAATAACTTTGAAAAGGCAAAAGAACTTGCTGCATGGAAAAAGACAATGCTCGAACAGTGGGATAATATTGAGGTATTGAATTACAGCTTTGAAAAGCCTGAAGAGAATGTTTATCATTCAGGACACGATTACAAGGCTGAAATCGCCCTTAATGTCAAGAAAATACCCAAGGAGAATGTGGGTGTGGAATTCATTATTACTCACATGGACAAACAGGGTGAGCACGAATTTGTTGCCAGCAAGGAATTTGAAATAGTGAGTTGCAAAAGCGGTAAATGCCTCTATAAAGCCAATCTTGTCCCGGAGAAAGCCGGAACATTCTTCTATGGGATAAGGATATATCCGAAACATATGGATCTACCGCACAAACAGGATTTTTACCTGCTCCGTTGGATTGACTAAATATCAGTAGCCTTTCTGATAGGTTCCTTTTTGAAAACCAGGGCTGTCCTGGAAGGCAGATACAAATACAGGTATAAGGGCACACTTATAATGTGCCTTTCTGCTTTTCTGATGGAAGTATAAACTGCTGACCTGTCAATTCGGTCAAAGCCCCCAAATTGAGGATCATCAGTGTCAATTATTATTTTATACTTTCCTTTCACAGGTATCCCGTAATCTGTAAATGAAGCCTGAGGGTGAAAGTTGAATACGAATAAAAAATCACCTCTTGAATATGCAATCACCTTATCGTGATTATTTTCATAAATCCTGTCGATATAGGGTATATCAAGTACCTTAAAATCATGGTGCAGCTTCACCATCTGCCTGTCGAAACAAGCCAGGTAGTGATATTTAAGATCTTTGTTCTCAACGAGATGCCATTGCCTGCGGGCATATTTATAGCTCCAGTTGTTTCCTTCACGCGGGAAGTCGATCCATTCCGGATGTCCGAACTCATTTCCCATGAAATTAAGGTAGCCGCCAGCAGATGTGCTGAAAGTAATCAGTCTGATCATTTTATGGAGGGCTATACCGCGGTCAACTGCCAGACTATGGTGCCATTTGGTCATTCCCGAATACATCTCAGCGTCGATCATTCTGAATATAAGCGTCTTATCGCCAACAAGCGCCTGGTCGTGGGATTCACAATATGATATGATCCTCTCCTCAGGCCGGTGCTGGGTAAGTTCATACATGAGCCTGCCTGTATCCCATTGCTCATCAACAACCTCTTTAACCAGTTTTATCCAGAAATCAGGAACTCCCATTGACAACCGGTAATCAAATCCGTAACCTTTCTTTGAGGTTTCAGCTGCAAGTCCCGGCATCCCGCTCATCTCCTCCGCAATTGACAGTGCCCCGGGTTTGAATTCATGTATCATTTTATTTGCCAGGTACAGATATACCAGTGCATCAACATCCTGACCACCGTCAAAATATTCATCATAGGAGGTAAAATTCTTTCCAAGGCCATGATCATAATAGACCATACTTGTTATCCCGTCAAACCTGAAACCGTCAAACTTGTACTCTTCGAGCCAGTAACGGCAGTTTGACAAAAGGAAATGGATTACATTATCTTTTCCGTAATCAAAGCAGAGCGAATCCCAGGCTATATGATTTCGGCGCTCATTCGTATGGAAATATTGTCCTGGTGATCCGTCAAAAAGACCAAGCCCTTCATTTGTATTCTTGACTGAATGGGAATGAACCAGGTCCATTATAACCCTCAGTCCTGCCATATGGGCCCTGTCAATGAGTTCCTTCAGATCCTCAGGCGTCCCGAACCTGGATGAAGCTGCAAAGAAACTTGAGACATGATATCCGAAAGAACCGTAGAAAGGATGTTCCTGGACAGCCATCATCTGAATGGTATTGTATCCCGCGCGGGCGATAATTGGAATGACATTTTCCATGAATTCACGATATGTCCCTGTCTTTTCTTCCTGTGTCGCCATTCCCACATGCGCTTCATAAATGACAGGGGTTGTAGCTGCAGGACTGAAATCCCGGATTTGCCATATATACTTTTCGTGAGGATTCCACATCTGGGCAGAAAATATCTTTGTTCTGTCATCCTGCACCACTCTTTTTGCATAAGAAGGGATCCTTTCGCCTTTTCCTCCTTCCCAGTGAACCGAAAGCTTGAAAAGATCTCCGTGATTCAGGGCGCTTAACGGAAGAATTATTTCCCAGTCCCCGTTCTGGTTGATTCTCTTCATACTGTATTCCGTCTTTTCTTCCCATCCTGTAAAAATGCCGGTGATAAAAATTTCGGTGGCATTGGGAGCCCATTCTCTGAAGATCCAGCTGTCAGCGGTCCTGTGGATGCCATAGTAATGATGTCCCAGTGCAAAATCACAAAGCGATCCTTTACCGGCGAGCTGCTTTTCTTTCTGATGGCATCTGTTGATGCGCTCATCTATAATTCCGGTAAATGGCTTAAGCCATGGATCGGCAGTGTAAAACTTTAAGGTACTCATCCTGTTATATGATTGGGAAACTGCAGATAAAAGTACAAAAACAAAATCATAATTTTATTTCATTTCCCGGGGCTTTGTTAATTTTGCAGGAGCAGCAGCATGCTATGATCATTCATGATGGATATAAGAACCTGAAGCTTGTCAACCCGGTTGTCACTCTGGGTATTTTTGACGGTGTGCACCTTGGTCACAAGGCTCTGCTTGATTGCATAGTATCGCGTGCGAAGCAAGTCAAAGGAGAATCAGTAGCGATAACTTTTCACCCTCACCCCCGGCTTGTGCTTGACAGGCAAACAGAAGGAATTTCATTCCTGTCAACACTGGAAGAGAAAAAAGCCCTTCTCGAAAAAGCAGGGACAGATCACCTGGTCATTATAAAATTCACCAAACACTTCAGCAGAATAAAAGCATGTGATTTCATTGATAAAATACTTGCTGATGAAATCGGAACAAAATATCTCGTTATCGGGCATGATCATCATTTCGGGTACCAGGGTGAAGGAGATTATAATACTATTGAAAATTGTGCTGTATCAGCAGGCTTTATGGTAGAACAGGTACAGGGTTTTAAAGCCCCTGAAGGAACAATAAGCTCATCGATGATACGTGAAGCATTGTCAAAAGGAAAGATTGATGATGCAAACAGATGGCTTGGTTATTACTATTCGTTGAAAGGTGAAGTGGTTGAAGGCAGGAAGATAGGAAGAAAAATAGGGTACCCCACAGCCAACATCAGGCCTTGCGATGAATATAAGCTTATACCGGGCGACGGTGTCTATGCTGTTGAAGCTCAGATCAGTAATAAGAAGTGGCCGGGGATGCTCAGCATAGGCAGGAATCCTACAGTAAACAAAAAAGCAGTCCCCAGATCAATAGAAGTCAATATCTTTAATTTCAGGAGAGACATTTACGGAAAAAATATTGAAATCATTTTCAGATACAGGCTGAGGGATGAAAAGAAATTTGACAGCACAGAACAGCTGGCAGTACAGATGAAGAAAGACAGGAAGAAAGCCTTGCAACTGCTGAGATGAACAGGAATAGTTTTTTTATTACATTTGCACTCTTAAACAACGTTAAATTATGGATTTAGTGATAGATAAAATGCAGTACAAGGTTAAAGACATCTCTCTTGCCGGATTTGGAAGGAAGGAGATAGAGATAGCAGAAAAGGAGATGCCGGGTTTACTGGCGATAAGGAAAAAATATTCCTCTGAAAAGCCCCTGAAAGGAGCACGCATCACCGGCTCGCTTCACATGACCATTCAGACAGCAGTACTGATTGAAACACTTGTTGAGCTGGGTGCTGATGTGCGCTGGGCGAGCTGCAATATATTTTCGACACAGGATCATGCTGCCGCAGCTATTGCCAAAAAAGGTATTCCGGTATTCGCCTGGAAAGGGGAAACGCTTGAAGAATACTGGTGGTGTACAGCACAGGCGCTCACTTTTCCGGAAGGCAAGGGACCGAACCTGATAGTTGATGATGGCGGAGATGCATCTCTTTTCGTCCATATGGGCTATAAGGCTGAGAAAAACCCGGAGATCCTGGACAAAAAACCGGGAAACAGGGAAGAGGCTATAATACTTTCCACTTTGAAAGATATCCTGGTAAATGAACCGGGGAAATGGCACCGTGCGGTAAGTGAGCTAAAAGGAATATCTGAAGAGACAACAACCGGAGTCCACAGGCTTTACCAGATGCTTGATAACAACGAACTGCTGGTCCCTGCAATAAATGTTAATGATTCAGTGACAAAATCAAAATTTGACAATCTTTATGGCTGCCGGGAATCACTGGCAGATGGCATTAAAAGAGCTACAGATGTGATGATCGCTGGCAAAGTGGTTGTAGTTTGCGGATATGGTGATGTGGGCAAAGGAAGTGCAAAGTCCATGAGAGCCTATGGTGCAAGAGTAATCATTACTGAAATAGATCCTATATGCGCCCTCCAGGCATCAATGGAAGGTTTTGAGGTAAAGACCGTTGAAGATGCCATTAATGAAGGAAATATTTTTGTAACAGCCACCGGCAACAGGGACATAATCACTGTTGAGCATATGAAAAAGATGAAGGATCAGGCAATTATATGCAATATTGGTCATTTTGACAATGAAATACAGGTTGATGCTCTTAATGCAATGAAAGATGTAGAAAAGATAAATATCAAGCCGCAGGTTGATAAATATGTATTCGCCGACGGGCATTCAGTTTTCATTCTGGCCGAAGGCAGGCTGGTGAACCTTGGCTGTGCAACAGGACATCCTTCATTTGTGATGAGCAATTCCTTCAGCAACCAGACACTTGCCCAGATCGATCTGTGGAAGAAGAATTATAAGATCGGAGTGTACAGGCTTCCGAAACATCTTGATGAAGAGGTTGCAAGACTGCATCTTGACCAGCTTGGCGTTAAGCTCACAAAGCTCACAAAGGAACAGTCAGATTATATCGGAGTGCCCCAGGCAGGACCATATAAGCCGGATCATTACAGGTATTGATCTCAATTATTCCAGACTCTTAAATACCTGCCATCAAAATGGGTTCTGTAGTTTTTCAGAGGATATTGTCCGGGACCATCGCTGGGAGTGCCGAATGAGAAAAGTTCATAATATGTACTGCATTTCGGGCAGACAGCACGGGTGAAATCAACATTAACTTTTATACTGAGTCCGTTAACTGCATAATCATGCGGGCATGTACGGTCATATGCCATAAATTCATTTTCCATTGATCTGTAAATAATGATACCATTGCCGTCAAATCCACCTGCATATTCACGGTCGATAATACGCATGTCATTCTCATCAACGACAACTGATCCGGCAATAGACTCAAGAGCCTGATAATCAAAGATATCTATGGTAAATTCCACATAAACGTCAGGAATAACATCATTTTTATTTCTTTCGCATGAAACCGGCAGAAATACTATAAGCGAGTAAATAAAAAAAAATCTTATTTTTGATCCTGTTACCACCCCGAAATGATTATGGTGCAAAATTAGTATTACCCCGGGATATGTAACGATACTTGTTGCTGATTATTATAATTACAGTAAGATGAATCATTTACCATCAGTAAAGTGCCTGGTTTTTGTATTGATATTTTTATTGACAGAAAATGTTTGCGAAGCAACAGCAGCTGCAAAAAACTCTGTCGCAGAAATTGAAAATGGAATCACCGGACCCCTTATACAGAAAAAGAAAGCTAAGATAATGAGGCCGATGAGTGCCAAAAAAGCTCAAAAACAGGCAGAAGCCAAGGATAAAAGCAGGAAACAGGATTCTGAAAAATACATCAGGGAAAACCGTAAAAGGTCCATTGAGATACAAACACCTGAAGTCCAGGTACGGATGAAACAAAATGTAAAGGACACAAATGCCCGTTACAAGGCCAGGAAGAAAAACAAAACATCAAGGGCCAGAAAGGCCGGGAAGAAATATAAATAACAGTGGTTTTTAATTCTCTGTGCATGTAAACCACTAATTTTCAGTATTATTTTTGTTTTTATTTTAAAAAATTATTATATTTGTAAAAGAAGAGTTCCGGAAACCCCGGAATTCTTCTCTTTTTTAAATTGCTTAAGAAGGAAATGGCAGAGGTTTTATACGTAACGGAAGAAGGTCTCCGGAAATTAAAAAAAGAGCTTGATAAGCTCAGGATCGATGAGAGACCAATGATAGCCCGGCTGATTGCTGATGCCAGGGATAAGGGCGACCTTAATGAAAATGCCGAATATTCTGCAGCCAAGGAGGAACAGGCTATGCTTGAAATGAAAATAGCCAAGCTTGAGGATCTTATTTCAAGATCGAGAGTTATCGATGAATCCAAAATTGATTCCAAGACTGTAAGAATATTGAATAAGGTAAAAATCAGGAACAAAGAGAATGACAGCGTGATGGAATATCAGCTAGTTCCTGAAAGTGAGGCTAATTTCAAGCAGGGCAAGATCGCCGTAAGTTCTCCAATTGCAAAGGGACTTATCGGCAGGAAAGTGGGAGAGATCGTTCAGATAAAAGTCCCTTCAGGGATCATTAAATTTGAGATTGTTTCCATATCGGTGTGATACATACATCATGGCTACTATTTTTACAAGGATCATAACCGGTGAAATACCCTGTTATAAAATTGCTGAGGATGACAGGTATTTTGCATTTCTTGATATAAATCCACTTAAAGCAGGACACACCCTTGTTGTCCCGAAGCAGGAAACAGACTATTTTTTTGAAATGGATGATGATCTGCTGGCAGGACTGATGATTTTCTCAAAGAAAGTAGCAAAAGCCATTGAATCAGTTATCCCATGTAAGAGGATCGCAGTAGCAGTCGTTGGACTTGAAGTACCGCATGTTCATGTTCATCTTATCCCCATGGATACCATGAATGATGTGAACTTCAAAAATCCTAAACTCAAGTTCAGCCCTGAGGAGTTTAAAGAAATTGCAGAAAAAATACGCGGGGTAGTAGCTTTATAAATTTTCCTATCTTTATTCAATAATTCAGCTCGCTGCATGAGTTATCTGTATGACCTGTGGGACGATTTTATAAGTCTTCTTTTTCCTAGGCTTTGCTATGCATGTGGAAACCATCTGACAAGAAATGAGAACCTCATGTGCACGGCATGTTACATCCTCATTCCAAGAACCTCCTATCATCTCCAATCTGACAATCCGGTGGAAAAACTCTTCTGGGGAAGATGCAGGATCGAAAAAGCAGCGGTTTTTTCATTTTACAACAGGGGAAGCCGTATAAGAAACCTCATCCACAACCTTAAATACAAGGGTGTCAGAGATATAGGTTATGAGCTTGGCAGGATTTATGGATTGACACTGGTGAATTCCGATTTCATAAAAGATATTGATATTATTATTCCGGTCCCGCTGCATCCCTCAAAAAAACGGATCAGGGGCTTTAACCAGAGTGACATCATTTCACAGGGTATATCAGAAACTACAGGCCTGCCCGTTGATTCATCATCACTCTCAAGAATAACCATCAGCGCTACACAGACAAAGAAATCAAGATATGAAAGATGGGCTAACGTGGAAGGAATTTTCAGTGTTGCCGGTACTCACAATATTGAAGGCAAGCATGTTCTGCTTGTAGATGATGTGATCACTACCGGTTCTACTATTGAATCATGTGCGACCGAACTGCTTAAAAAAGAAGGTGTAAGGGTAAGTGTTGTGGCATTGGCGGTGGCGCCGCTCTGAAACCGGAATCATCTGACTCTTCCCGGATTCTTCCTCATAAAATCTTTCCAGCCGGTGTAGGCTTTTTCTTCCCTTTGGTTACCTGACTGGAAGAAATGGCACAATGCAGCCGCAAGACCATCAGTTGCATCAAGTTTTATTGCTTCTATTTTGAATTTCAGGATATGCATCAGCATCGCAGCCACCTGTTCCTTTGATGCAGCACCTTGTCCGGTTATTGACATTTTTATTTTTCTTGGGGCATATTCATAAATCGGAAGGGAACGGGAAAGTGCCGCTGCTATTGCTGCTCCCTGGGCTCTTCCCAGCTTAAGCATTGACTGGACATTCTTGCCATAGAACGGAGCCTCAATAGCCAGCTCGTCGGGATGGTATTCATCAATTATCCCTATTGTTCTGTCGTAAATATGCTTCAGCTTCAGGTAATGGTCGCCGAATTTTGAAAGTTCAATCGCACCGATGGTTATAAGCTCGGGATTATTACCTGTTACTCTGATAACACCGTACCCGGTTATATTTGTTCCCGGGTCGATGCCAAGGATTATCCTCTCTTTAAGTTTTCCTTTCAAATAGTTACTTCTTAATCACAAAAGCATTATTCACCCATGACGGTTTTTCGGAGAACTGTGCAGATCGGCCAAATTCTTCTGTCCCCTTTCCTGTGAATGATCCGGTCTGAAGCCAAGAGACAGCTTCCTCAAGACACTCCTCGTTCCGGTCACCAAAATCGTGTGTAATATCATCCGTAGCGATCTTGTCGGGAACAATACCGTCATAATATTCTCCCTGATCAAGTGAGTTTACAATTTTGAAAGTAACCGGCCAGAAGAAGTATTTTTTTGCACAGGGCCATCCGTTCATTCCCATAGGCTTACCAGTAGTAGTATCACCGATGCTGATCAGAGTCAGGTGAGGATCAAGTCCGTTAATTACAGCTTCACTGGCAGAAGCTGTAAGACGGGTGGTTATTACAGCAAGTCTTGAAAGTGAGAGCGGATAAGCAGATTTTTGAAACGTGTATGTGGAATTGGCCGACTGGGTTTTAGCATTGTACGTAAGTTTTGCAAAAACTGTACCTTCTTTTGAATCTCCTGCAATATAGCTTGCAAGTTGTTGCGCAATATAAAGATATCCGCCTGGATTATATCTGAGATCAAGAATGAGATCACTTACATTATTCGCCTTGAAAAAGGCGAAAGCTGTTTCCAGATCAACCTCTGAGGGTTCTATGAACGACTCAAAAACAAGATAACCTGTTATACCCGATGAAAGATGAAGCGTATCATATAAGATAACGCTATTAATTGTAAAGGATTGTTTTGTTGAAGATATTGTCACTTCGGTCCCATCAGGCTTCTGGAAAAGGAATTCATTTGTTACTCCTGCCGTGGCCGGTCCGATGGCATTATAATATGCCTCTCCGTCATTTGATATCAGGATCGTAGCAATATCATACCCATTGATCTTTTTAACGATCCATCCGCGTCGCACTCCTTCAAGGTAAAGAGGTGAATTATTATAGATCATTGCTATCCTTGCATTCAATGATTTATCAAGACCAATCCTGAATCCATGGCCTACAAATGTTCCTCCCATTTCTGCCAGGAACTCTTCGTAATCGGCAACAAAACTCCATTTATCAATTTCTCTGTATCTAAGAGCTTCAAGAAGGTCATAAGGATCGACATAATTCTCCGGGGTGACAGAAGGCATCAGGTTGTACCAGTAATACCATTGTTTCATTATGTAATACAGGGTATCTCTTGCTGCCTCAGCAATAACCACCTCTTCAGTTTCAGTGGGTTGAGGTTCATCTTTTTTACAGGAGGAGAATATGATAGTCAATATCAGAAAAAGAGAAAACAGCTTCTTCATGTCGTACCAGAGCATTTGAGGATTCAAAGTTAATAATTTATCCCTTTGACGGTTTACGGTTCTGGATCCAAATTCCTGTAATGATCAGCACTAAACCGACCGGAGTCGTATAATAAACGGGTTCATGGAGGATAAAGTGTACAAATACAAGAGAAAGAAACGGCGCAAGATATACCAGCGTACTTACCTTATCGGTTGAGGCAGCCATCTGGAGGGCTTTCAGCCAGAAAAAGAATGTTATACCCATCTCAAAGACGCCAACATATACCGCAGAACCTATTCCCCTTAAGCCGTATCCTGCAGGTATCCAGTCTCCTGTAACTATCATGGTTATGACAAGATAGATGGAGCCAAAGAGGAAATTTAGAAACAACTTGACAGCCTCGTCCCTTTTGTCCCTGACGTTCAGAATAAAATAAAATGCCCAGAAGAATGCACTGCCTGTTGCAAGAAATACTCCCCTCAGGTCTGAGTGGGTATGGTCAAACAGATTTCCCTGTGAAGAAATAATATAAACCCCGGCAAAACTGACGAACAGAGCAAAAAAGCTCCTGCTTTTTATTTTTTGTCCCAGAATTGGTACAGAAAGAAATACAAGAATTATCGGCCAGATCATATTAAGCGGCTGGGCTACCTGAGCCGGAAGCAGCTGGTAAGCTTTCAGGAGGATCAGGTAATACAAAAAAGGATTTATAAACCCGAGGAGTGCTGAATGGAGGAATTCTTTACCTGAAGTTTTTCTGATCAGACCGGCTTTTCTTCCTGAGATGAGGATTACGAACAGAATTAGTGTTGAAGTAAAGCTCGCAATCGCCAGCATATGGAGAATGCTGAGTTCTCCCAGGCTGATCTTGAAGGCTGTGGGGACTGTTGACCAGAAGAATATTGCCAGCAGGGCATAGATATAGGATAACTTTGTTTTTTCCATGTTTTTACCCCCTGGTTGAGTAAAGACCCCCGGCCAGCTAAAGCTGTCCTGCCCCCTAAAGGGGGCTCAAAACCCTAATTGCCTGATAATAAAGACACTATAGCTGGGTTTATAGCCCCCTTCAGGGGGGTTGGGGGGTTAATTTATTATGTCAAATCCTGTATATGGTATAAGCACTTCAGGCACTTTTATACCCGATTCGCTCTGGTTATTCTCAAGGATTGCGGCAACTATTCTCGGCAATGCCAGGGCGCTTCCGTTGAGAGTATGAACAAGCCTGGTCTGTTTATCACCTTTCTCCTTGAACCTGCATTTAAGCCTGTTGGCCTGGAAAGATTCAAAATTTGAGACTGAGCTTACTTCCAGCCATCTTTTCTGGGCAGCTGACCAGACTTCAAAATCGTAGGTAAGCGATGAGGTGAACGACATGTCACCGCCGCATAGTCTCATAATGCGGTAAGGAAGAGCTAGCTTGACAACCAGGTTCTCAACATGGTTCACCATATCTTCGAGAGACTTATAAGAGTGATCGGGATGTGCGATCTGGACTATTTCAACTTTATCAAATTGATGAAGCCTGTTAAGGCCTCTGACATGGGCTCCCCATGAACCGGCCTCCCTTCTGAAGCATGGTGTATATGCAATATTCCTTATCGGAAGATCATCAGCGCTGAGGATGACATCCCTGTAGATATTGGTTACAGGTACTTCGGCAGTGGGGATCAGGTATAAATTATCAAGAGTGATACCATACATTTGTCCCTCCTTATCAGGAAGCTGCCCGGTACCGAAACCTGAATCCTCATTTACCACTATAGGAGGAATAACTTCGGTATACCCTGCTTTTATTCCCTCGTCAAGGAAGAAGCTGATAAGAGCTCTCTCAAGCCTGGCACCCTTACCCTTATAAACGGGAAAACCTGCTCCTGTGAGCTTTATTCCGAGATCAAAATCTATTATATCATATTTTTTTATCAGGTCCCAGTGCGGAAGGAATGTATCAGGCACCACGAGGATCGTTCCTCCATCCCTCACCGTTACATTATTTTCAGCTCCCCGTCCCGCCGTTACTGATTCATGAGGCAGATTGGGCAGGTGTACTATTTCATTTTTCAGATCATCATCTATGGGTATCAGTTTTTCTGACAATGCCCTGATCTCCTCTTTAAGCTTATAGGTTTTTTCCTTTGCAGCCCCGGCTTCACTTTCTTTACCTTCTTTTATCAGGGCTCCTATCTCTTTTGAAATCCGATTCATCTCACCCTGCATCATATCTGTTCTGGAAACAATTTCACGACGTGATGAATCAAGCAGCAGGATCTTATCAATTATCTCTTCTGCATCAAAGTTCTTTATTTTGAGACGCTCGATGATAAGATCTTTCTTTTCACGGATAAGGTTAATCGTAAGCATTTTGAATTATTTATTAATAAAAAAAGCAGGTTGAAAAAACCTGCTGTAAAAGTATTAAAAAACTCCCGAAATTGCTTTTCACCGGATGAAAAGAATTTCGGGAGCCCTATAACCTGAAATATGTGGTTAATTACTTACCGGTTTAATAGAAACGTATGATTTGTTATTTTTTCTTTTCCTGAATTCAACTTCTCCGTCAATGAGTGCATAAAGAGTATGGTCCTTTCCCAGTCCTACATTAAGGCCCGGATTATGTTTTGTGCCCCTCTGGCGGACAATTATATTGCCGGCTTTCACAACGCTGCCGCCGAAAAGCTTAACTCCCAGCCGTTTGCTCTGTGAATCGCGACCGTTGCGCGAACTGCCTGCTCCTTTCTTGTGTGCCATGGTTAATGATATTTATTATGATTTTGAAATAATTTTATGCTTTGCCTTTAGGAGATTTCTTTTCCACTGATTTTTTTGCTGCCGGCTTTTTTTCCGCAGTTTTCTTTTCCGCAGGTTTTTTTGCACCAGTTTTCTCTTTCTTTTCAGCAGGTTTTTTAGCCTCTTTTTTCAAAGTACTCTTCTTTTCTGCAACCGGTTCCTCTTGTACATGAGCAGTTTCTTTCTTAACAGCAGGCTTCTTCTGTGAGATTTTTCCGTTGATGCTGATTATTTCAACCTGGGTGAAGTTCTGGCGATGGCCGTTTTTTACCCTGTAGCCTTTTTTCCTCTTTTTCTTGAAGACGATAACCTTTTCGCCTCTTACATGATCGAGTACTTTGCCTTCCACAAAGGAATCTTTAACAACGGGTTCTCCTACTGTTATTTTACCCTCTTCCTCAACGAGAAGAACCTGATCAAACTTTATTTTCTTTCCCTCTTCAGCATCCAGACGGTGAACAAAGATCCTCTTGCCTTCTTCCACTTTAAACTGCTGACCTGCAATTTCAACTATTGCGTACATTATTATTCGATTTATTCATTTTCGGACTGCAAAGATATACATTTTCAGTTATTTTCAAACCTGAGCATACAATTTTTTAGCGATTGATATGAAAGTCTGCAATGAACCGGCAGGTTCAGAATTCTTTAATAAAAGAAAAGCCATGAGCAGAGACTATTACTGTATGTTGAAAAAAAAGGTTTTTTTGCCCACACAGATACTTCTATTATCTTTATATTTGTCATGGAGAAGGCTGATTCCCGTATTTAGTTGGCGCATAACTAATTGATATGAAAAGAATAAAGCTAAAGGTGATGGGCATTTCATATAGTCAGACTCAGTCGGGGGCCTATGCGCTTTTATTGATAGAGGAGAACGGGGACAGGCGAATACCGATTATTATCGGAGGCTTTGAAGCCCAGGCGATTGTGATAAAGCTGGAGAACCTTGAACCGCCGAGGCCGCTTACCCATGACCTTATTAAAAAAATCGCCGATCAGTTTGATATTACAGTCGTTGAAGTCGTGATACATAAGCTTGAAGAAGGAGTTTTCTTTTCTAAGCTTATTTGCAACAATGGTAAAAAAGAATACGACATAGACAGCAGAACCTCTGATGCTGTCGCAATTGCATTGAGATTCGGATGCCCTATATACATTCATGAGGATATCCTAGAAAAGGCGCAGTTGACCAATAGCCCGTCTGATACGGAACTCTCTTCTGCAAACGGCAACGAAACCATCCCTGAGTCGAGTCCGAAATATGCCACATATACTGACGAGGAACTCTTTAAAATGATTGATGAAGCGGTGAAGACAGAAGATTATGAACGTGCTGCTGCAATACGGGATGAAATTGAAAAGAGGAAGAAGAAAAGACAATAAGGATGAAGCAATATCATGAGCTTCTCGATCATGTGCTTAAGAATGGGACGGAGAAGCGTGACAGAACAGGTACAGGAACGATAAGTGTATTCGGATACCAGATGAGATTTAACCTTGAAGAAGGATTCCCGCTGCTGACTACAAAAAAACTTCATCACAAATCCATTATTCATGAATTGCTCTGGTTCATCTCAGGTGATACCAATATAAAATATCTCAACGATAACGGGGTAAGGATCTGGAATGAATGGGCAGACAAGGACGGCAACCTGGGTCCGGTATATGGTTACCAGTGGCGGTCATGGCCGGCTGGCGGAAACAGAAAAATTGACCAGCTTGCAAACGTTGTCAGCTCAATAAAAAACTCACCGGAATCCCGCCGTCATATTGTAAGTGCCTGGAATGTGGGAGAGATAGAGAAAATGGCCCTTCCTCCATGCCATATTATGTTTCAGTTTTATGTAGCTGCCGGAAAACTCTCCTGCCAGCTTTACCAGAGGAGCTGCGATATCTTTATTGGCATACCCTTCAACATTGCGTCTTATGCGCTTCTCACTTTAATGATTGCCCATGTTACCGGGCTTAAGCCCGGCGATTTTATTCATACACTAGGTGATGCCCACATATATCTTAATCATCTGGAACAGGTGAAACTCCAGCTTACACGCGAGACTTATCCCTTACCGAGAATGATAATAAACCCGTCTGTGACAGATATATTTAAATTCCGTTTCGAGGATTTTACTCTGGTCAACTATGTTGCTCATCCTCATATTAAAGGAGAAATATCAGTATAATTTTATTTTTATGATATCAATAATAGTAGCTGTTTCTGAAGATCTGGGGATCGGTAAAAACAATGAACTTTTGTGGCATCTGCCGGAAGACCTGAAGCGTTTCAAAAAACTTACATACGGCAATACAGTTATAATGGGCAAAAAAACCTGGGAATCCCTGCCAAAAAAACCCCTTCCGGGACGGAAAAATGTTGTGATAACCGATAACCCTCATGAGAATTTTGAAAATGCGGTGACGGCCTATTCAATCGATGATGCCATTACGAAATGCGAAAAGGGAAAGGAGATATTCATCATCGGAGGAGGGAGTATATATAAGCAGTTCATGCCGGTGGCCGACAGGCTTTATATAACACATGTTCATAAGAAGGCACTTGCTGACGTATATTTCCCTGAAATAGACCGGAAGTTATGGAATGTTATTGAAAAGGAGGAATTTAAAGCAGCAGGTAACATTGAAATTCCATATACATATGTGATCTACGAAAGAAGGTGATGATTACTATGGAACCGCTCCGCGGTTCATCTTTTAAAGATACTCATATAAGACAGAACCGCGGAGCGGTTACATCAGCACTGTTAAATAAAAATCTTTGTCCTCATTAAACCTTTTCCTCCAATCCCTGTCTAAATGTTTGTTGACCGAAAATAATAACTAAATAATAGAACTTATGAAAACAAAGATTTTTCTTATGATCGCAGCGCTTGCAATAATTTCATTATCATCATGCAAAAAGGAAGCTGTACTTGACCAAGCAAGCATAGATCTTGCTGATGATGACGCTGTGAGCGATGCTATTTTTGAAGATGTATTCAATACTGTAGATTACGCTGATATCATTCTTGAAGGTTTCCAGAAAGGAGAATCAGCAAAATCGGAAGCATTTGTTGTGCTATCGGATTCATGCCCGGAAGTTACTATTACCCATCCTTCAGATGCTATATGGCCGAAAACCATCACAGTCGATTACAGTGCCGGCTGTACAGGTTTTTATGAAAATACAAGGTCAGGAAAGATAATCATTGTTGTAACAGGTCCAAGAAGGGAAACCGGATCAAAAAGGACTGTTTCATTTGATAATTATTATATCAATGGAATAAAGGTTGAAGGTACACATGAACTTGAAAATATGGGATTCAACGCAAGCCAGAACCTGCTGGTCTCTGTTACCCTGACAGGAGGTAAGCTGACTCTGCCTGACGGAAAAACAATTGAACGCTCATTTGAGCACCAGAGAGAATGGATAGCCGGACTGCTTACCAGGAATCCCTGGGATGATGAGTGTCTTATTACAGGAACTGCGGCAGGTGTAACAATCAACGGAGTGGCCTATACCAAAACCATTATGACAGCATTGCACTGGAAGCGTGTATGCAGGTTTCTAGTGAGCGGAGTTATACAAATTGAAAGAGAAAATATGGAACCTGTTGAAATTGACTTTGGTACAGGGGATTGTGATGCGGTTTCAACAGTAAACAGGGGGGGTGAATCAAAAGAGATTACACTGAGATACAGGCACAGGCTGATGAGCAACTAAACGATCCTTAATCCCCTGAAGGGGGGCTAATTTTCGATAATTAGTTTAATTTCAGGTTGTTGTAAATAAAGTAGAGGCGTTGCATGCAACGCCTCTACAATAAATTTTGTAATTTTTTATGACACTTTCAGCACCTTCATATCTATTCTTTCCAGCTTCCTGGAAGCATAATCAACCGTTATTGTAAGCTCATCTTTGTCTACTGAGGGCATTTCGAACATGGCGTCAAGCATAATGGTTTCACATATTGACCTGAGACCGCGTGCCCCGAGTTTGAATTCAATGGCTTTATCGACAATGAAATCGAGGACTCCGTCAGCAAAGGTGAGGTCAATATTGTCCATCTTGAACAGTTTGATATATTGTTTTACCAGAGCATTTTTGGGTTCAGTGAGAATTGCCCTGAGTGCTTTCCTGTCGAGAGGATCAAGGTGGGTAACTACCGGGAGCCTTCCGATTATCTCAGGGATCAGTCCAAAAGCCCGTAGATCCTGCGGAGCAATGTATTTTAGAAGGTTATCCTTATCAATTTTTTCCCTGATTTTTGAAGCTCCGTACCCTACGATCTGTGTATTGAGTCTGCTGGCAATCTTTTTTTCAATGCCTACGAATGCTCCTCCGCAAATAAAAAGGATATTTTTGGTATCCACGGGGATCATTTTTTGTTCAGGGTGTTTTCTGCCGCCCTGGGGAGGAACGTTCACTATTGATCCCTCCAGGAGCTTTAGCAATCCCTGCTGTACTCCCTCACCCGAAACATCACGGGTTATTGACGGATTATCGCCTTCTTTTCTCGCAATCTTATCAATCTCGTCGATGAAGACAATTCCCTTTTCTGCAGCTTTCACATCATAATCTGCATTCTGGAGCAGGCGGGTAAGAAGGCTTTCAATATCTTCACCAACATAACCGGCTTCGGTAAGTACGGTCGCATCAACTATTGTAAACGGGACATGAAGCATCCTTGCCACAGTTCTGGCAAGCAGGGTTTTGCCTGTCCCCGTTTCGCCAACGAGTATGATATTTGATTTCTCAATTTCAATTTCATCGGCATCGGGTTTCTGCATCAGTCTTTTGTAATGGTTATAAACTGCAACGGATATGATCTTTTTGGCCATATCCTGACCGATTACAAACTGATCAAGAAAGCTTTTTATTTCGGAAGGTTTAAGGAGGTTGATTGTATCGAACTTGGGATTTTTCTTTATACCAAGCTCTTCGTTCATTATGCTGTGAGCCTGCTCGATACAATGGTCGCAGATATGACCTTCAAGCCCGGCAATGAGCATATTGGCCTCTTTCTTTGTCCGGCCGCAGAATGAACATTTATCCATTTTCCCTATCTTACAGTTTTCTGAAGAATCTCATCTATCATCCCGTAATCCTTTGCTTCCTGGGATGTCATCCAGTGATCCCTGTCAGAATCTTTCTCAACTTTTTCCACGGGATTTCCCGAATGCAGGGCTATGATCTCATAGAGTTCCTTTTTAAGCTTAAGTATTTCACGTGCCTGGATCTCAATATCTGAAGCCTGACCTTCGACGCCACCCATCGGCTGATGGATCATGATCCTTGAATGTTTAAGGGCTGATCTTTTTCCTTTTGTGCCTGCTGTAAGAAGAACAGCTCCCATTGATGCAGCCATTCCTGTACAGATAGTTGCGATGTCTGCCGATATATACTGCATGGTATCATAAATCCCCAATCCCGCATTTACCGCGCCGCCCGGAGTATTGAAATAGATCTGGATATCTTTTCCCGGATCGACTGAATCGAGATAAAGCAGCTGTGCCTGTATGATATTGGCAACGTAATCATCAATAGGTAGTCCGCAGAAGATTATTCTATCCATCATCAGACGCGAGAAAACGTCCATTGAGGCCACGTTTAACTGTCTTTCCTCGATAATGGTAGGTGAGATATAACTGCCCCATACTGATGAATACCTGTGCATCGACAGGCTGCTGATACCAAATTTGCTTCTTGCATACTTTCCGAAATCATCACTATTGCTCATTTTTATACTTTTTGTAATTAAAAAACAAAGATACTAAAATTATTATACTTGCTGCAATGCATTGATTACTATTCAAAAAGCTTGTTAAATTCTTCAACAGTGACACTCTTGTCCTCAATTTTCACCAGCTCTTTCAAATGGCCCAGCACTTTATCTTCAAGTATCTTGTCGGCTATCCTTTTTGCATCATCTTCTCTCTTAAGGGTCTCCTTTGCATAGTTGGATATCTGTTCATCGGTAGCATAAAACAATCCGTACTGCTGAAACTGGTACCTGGTAATTATTTCAGCCTCTTTCTGCATTTCTTCATCAGTGATCTTCACTTCATTGTCGTTTGCCACCTTGTTCCTGATAAGCTGCCACTTGAGATCCTGCCTGAAGCTGTCGAATTCCTTTTCAATATCTTCAGCTGTGGTTTTCTCATTTACCTTAAGCAGCCATTTTTTGAGAAATTCCTCAGGGAAGCTCAGATCAGTCTTTTCAATTGCCAGCTTTTTAACATCCTGCATCAGTTTGTATTCACTCTCCCGCTTAAGGTTTGAAGATATCTCTTCTTCAATTCTTTTCATGAATTCATCTTCGGAATTAATTACACCTTCCCCGTATATCCTGTTAAATAATTCCAGGTTTATTTCTGCAGGATGGAATCTTGTTATTTCACTGATTGTGAATCTGAAATTGCCTTCAAGATCCTTTACTTCTTCTTTATTCATTTTCAACAGGCCGGCAACTTCCTGATCGTTGGGGAATGTCTTTTTAAGATCAAAATCGATTGTATCATTTGCGTTTTTCCCTGTGAATGACTTCCTGATCTTATCATCCTTGATAATGTCAACTGCAAGAGTGGATTCCTCCCCGGCAGGACCGTCCGGTTTAGGATTGCCTTCATTATCAATGGCTTCAATCCTGCCTTTAAGTATATCCTTTTCCTCTGAAACATCTTCTTTCCTGAATTCCCCGAAACGCCTGGCATAATTGGCAGCATAGTCGCTTTTCATTTTTTCATCTACAGCTATATCATATGCACTCACTTTGTTTTTCTTGGTGATGTTAAGTTCAACTGCAGGAGCAAGGCCAAGTTCAAAAGTAAAGGAGAAATCATCCTGTGTTTCAAAATTTATATTTTCATGTTCATCGGCTTTGGGAAGCGGATCTCCAAGGATATCAATTTTTTCATCGGTAAGGTATTTACGGATGTTTTCCGATACAGCCTTATTGATCTCATCTATTTTAACAGCGTTGCCATACATCTTCCTGATAAGTCCTATAGGCACCATGCCGGGCCTGAATCCTTTTATATTTGCCTTCTTGCGGTAATCTTTGAGTACCTTTTCAACTTTGTCCGCATAATCAGCTTTTATGATATTTACTTTCAGAACTGCATTCAGATCATCGATGTTTTCCCTTGTGATATCCATATTTATTTATGTTGTTTACTTCTTATTTAAAAAACTGCCAAAACGCACTGTTTAAGAGGTTAAGGGCAGTTTGTCATTATGGTGCGGATGAAGGGACTCGAACCCCCACGTCAGTTAAGACACAAGATCCTAAATCTTGCTCGGCTACCAATTACGACACATCCGCTTTGAAATTCCCCGCAAAAGTATAGAAAATAACAATAAAAACAAACCAGTGTGGTTTACCGGCGAAGCTCAAATTTCGTTCCGAGATAGACTTTTCTTACATGCTCGTTTTCAGCCAGTTCTGAAGAAGTTCCCGACATAAGTATCTTGCCTTCAAACAGAAGGTATGCACGATCGGTTATGGAAAGAGTTTCATGCACATTATGGTCGGTAATAAGGATGCCTATGTTTTTATTTCTGAGGTGTGAGACAATACTCTGTATATCTTCCACTGCTATTGGATCAACACCGGCAAACGGCTCGTCCAGCAGAATGAATTTTGGCTTGAGGGCGAGCGCCCTGGCAATTTCGGTCCTTCTTCTCTCGCCCCCTGAAAGCAGGACACCTTTGTTTTTCCTTATTCTCAGGAGCCCGAACTCATTAAGAAGCTCCTCCACTCTTTCAGCCTGTTCCTGTTTTGTAAATCCTGACATTTCCAGTACAGCCCTGAGGTTGTCTTCTACCGACAGGTTTCTGAAGACTGAAGCCTCCTGTGCAAGATAACCAATACCTTTCCGTGCACGTTTATATACAGGAAGAGTTGTGATCTCTTCTTCATCGAGAAATATCCTGCCTTCACGCGGTCTTATAAGACCAACGATCATATAGAAGGAGGTTGTCTTGCCTGCGCCATTAGGGCCAAGGAGTCCTACTATCTCTCCCTGTTCAACATCGATTGACACATGATCAACAACAGTTCGGTTGCGGTATTTTTTGACCAGGTTTTCAGTATAAAGTCTCATTACGGAATATTAAGTTGTTGCATTTGCGGTGTTGCCCGATGGAGTATCGCCCATAAAATCGGCATGCTCTCTTTCTTTCTTCTTCATTACTCTTTTCGAGATTAATATACTTATTTCATATAAAATAAATAAAGGAATACATACAAGCATTTGTGAAAATACATCAGGAGGTGTAATGATTGCCGCAAGGATAAAAATCACTACGATAGAATGCTTTCTGTATTTTTTCATGAAGGCAGGAGTTATCACTCCTATTTTTGTAAGGAAAAATGCAATAATAGGAAGCTCAAAAACTGCCCCTGTTGCCAGACATATTGAAGAAAGAGTCCCAATATATGATCTGATGTTTATCTGGTTGGTGACATCAGAACTTATTTCGTATGTGGTCAGAAAATGAACTGAAAGAGGTGTCAGCAGAAAATATCCGAATAATACTCCAACAAAGAAAAGCATGGAGGAAATAATGACAGCTCCCCGGCTGTGTTTTGCTTCATTGTTATGAAGGGCCGGCCTTAGAAATTTCCAGAACTCCCATAAAATATAAGGGAATGCAAGAATTAATCCTGAAACCATTGCTACCGTAATGTGTGTTGTCAGCTGGCCCGACATTTTTATATTGATAAGATTGAAAGGCTGGGTGTTTATACACAGGAGATTAGTCTTGACCAGGTGCCCCAGGCTGCAGAGCAAACGATTTGTGATGAACTGGGGATTTTTGGGAGCCAGAATGATAGTATCGAAAATAAGGTTCTTGAATAAAAAGGCCACAATCATGAATATAACAATAGCAAGAATTGAACGGACAATATGCCATCTCAGCTCTTCAAGATGTTCCAGGAATGACATCTCTCCTTCACTTTTCGCCCCTTTTTTCCGTTTTATCGCCATTGGAACAAATTTATTTCCTTAAAAATTCAGCGTGTAAAGATAAATCTTATTGTTCAAAACAATATCATGATATTACATATGTTGAAAATATCAAAAACAAATTTGTTAATAATTAAATAAAAATAGTATTTGATCAGGAAATTTATTAATTTTAGATAAACTGTCAGAAAGGTAAGCTATTTACAGCTTACTGGGTTGCAAATCAGTTGAGAAGCAAATGGTAAACGATGCGACCATACATGATTATTTAAAGAGGTATTTTGGCTTCGATACTTTTAAGGGGAACCAGGAAGGGATCATCAAAAACGTTCTGGCCGGGAGGGATACTTTTGTCCTTATGCCCACCGGCGGGGGGAAATCGCTATGCTATCAGTTGCCTGCCGTAATGGGGGAGGGGACGGCAATAGTAATTTCACCGCTTATTGCACTGATGAAAAACCAGGTCGATGCAATGCGCAATTTCAGCACAAACGACGATGTAGCTCATTTTTTGAATTCCTCCCTTACAAAAACCGAAATTATACGTGTAAAAAAAGATGTTCTTAACCGGGAGACGAAATTATTGTATGTCGCACCGGAATCGCTTACTAAAGAGGAGAATATTGAATTTCTTAAAAATGTCAAAGTATCATTTTATGCAATAGATGAAGCCCATTGTATTTCGGAATGGGGCCACGACTTCAGACCTGAATACAGGCGTATCAGGCCGATAATAGATACAATAGGACGATCTCCCATAATTGCGCTTACAGCTACTGCCACTCCTAAGGTTCAGCACGATATCCAGAAGAATCTTGGAATACTCGAAGCCGAAGTTTTCAAATCATCCTTTAACAGGCCTAACCTTTATTATGAGGTAAAGTCCAAGCAGGACGTTACAAAAGAGATCATCAAGTACATAAAAAACAACTCCGGGAAATCAGGGATAATATACTGCCTGAGCCGCAAGAAAGTTGAAGAAATGGCTGAAGTGCTGAAAGTCAACGGAATAAAGGCACTTCCGTACCATGCCGGGATGGATTCAGCCACAAGAACCCAGAACCAGGATAAATTCCTGATGGAAGAAGCTGATGTAATTGTAGCAACCATAGCATTCGGCATGGGAATAGATAAGCCGGATGTCAGGTTCGTCATTCATTATGACATTCCCAAAAGTCTTGAAGGCTATTACCAGGAAACAGGGCGGGCAGGACGCGACGGGGGCGAAGGAAACTGCATTGCCTATTACAGCTATAACGACATAGTGAAGCTTGAAAAGTTCATGCAGGGGAAGCCGATAGCTGAACAGGAAATAGGCAAACAACTCCTGCTGGAAACAGTTTCATATGCCGAATCATCCGTTTGCCGCAGAAAGCTTCTCCTCCATTATTTTGGAGAAGAATACCTGAAGGAAAACTGTGAAGCCTGCGATAACTGCCTGCACCCGAAAGCTCAGTTCGAGGGAAGCGAATCAGTGGTAAACGTCCTGGAAACAATACTTGCTGTAAAAGAAAAATTCAAGGCCGATCATATTGCAAATATCCTTTCAGGGAAAATGACTTCAGCAATAAAGTCTTATAAACATCATAAGCTTGAGTACTTCGGAATAGGTGAGGAAAAGGATGAAAAGTACTGGAATATGGTTATCAGGCAGGCTCTTATCGCACAGTTTCTGACAAAAGACATCGAGAACTACGGGCTGTTGAAAGTGACCCAGCCGGGAATGGATTTTCTTAAGAAGCCTGTTTCATTCATGCTTGCCGAAGACCATGATTATGCTGATACAACTGATGAGGAAAATGCCTTCGGAGCCAAAACCGCTGCTGTTGATGAGGAACTTTTCAGCATCCTCAAAGATCTTCGCAAGAAAATATCAAAGCAGAAAGATGTTCCTCCGTTTGTAATATTCCAGGATCCATCCCTGGAGGATATGGCAATACAATATCCCGTTACAATAGATGAACTCCAGAACATCTCTGGTGTGGGAGCCGGTAAAGCCCAGAGATACGGCGCCGAGTTCATTGAAATAATAAAGAAATACGTGGAGGAGAAGGAAATTATCAGACCACTCGATATGGTGGTCAAATCTGTCGTAAACAAATCAGGCATAAAGGTTTATATTATTCAGAGTATTGATATGAAACGGCCCCTTGAGGATATTGCTGAAGTAAAAGGGCTTGAGATGAGCGAACTCATTTCAGAAATTGAAGCTATTGTAAACTCGGGAACCCGCCTGAATCTCGATTACTATATTAACACAATAATTGATGACGAACGGCAGCATGATATCTACTCTTATTTCAGGGAAGAGGCAGAGTCAGATTCGCTGGAAGATGCAATCACGGAACTGGGCAATGAGTTTGAAGAAGAAGAAATAAGGCTCGTCAGGGTTAAATTCCTTTCAGAGATGGGGAATTAACGGCACAAAGGCACAACGGTAAAATTACTATTGACTAGCTGATTGAGCGTAACTGGATTTTGTGAACAGATAACAGATCAGTACAGAAATTACGTAGAAAGGATAGATAAGCTGTCCCTGGAGAAAGAACCGCATAAGGTTCTTTTTTTCATATTGCCGGGTTCTGTTATGCAGTATCAGAAAGTCAGGGATTGATTTCAGAATGAATCCCGCTGCGAAAACCAGCAGAAATACCGGATGAAACACTCCTGCAACCAGCAGGGATAACTGGAACAGGATTGTAACAAATGTTACAATTGCCAGCAATTTTGTGTCCCTGTCATTGTAGCCCCGCGCCTTTGATATCCATCGCGCCCTCTGGCGCAGGAATGATCTTAGCGTCGGTGCAGATCGGGTACTTACAGATGCATCTTCTGACTCCAGCCACAATATTTTGCCTCGTTCCTTCTTTATGCCGTGAAGCAGAAATACATCATCGCCGGATACCAGTTCAAAATGAAGGTTTTCGGAATTTTTAAGAAATGATGCCCTTGTGAAAGCAAGGTTGGCACCATTGCACATGACCGGATTACCTGAAGCAGCAGTCCCGGCCGTAACTCCCTGCAGACTGTGGAACTCCAGTTCCTGGAACTTTCTTAAAAATCCTTTGCTGCTCTCCATTTTAACAGGACCAACGGCCATCTCGGGATTATTTTCAGCAAGAAACGAAGCTATGGTTCTCAGCCACTCTTTGCCTGTGCGACAGTCGGCGTCGGTAGTGACTACAAACATACCCTTGCATGCGTCCACACCGGTTTTTATGGCGCTTTTCTTTCCTTTGCCGTAATTTCTCATCACTTTCAGGTTTTTTATCTCCCTGAAAGCAGAGGCGGTTTCAAATGTACTGTCTGAAGAATTATCATCAACTACAATCACTTCAAATAGGTCGTGGCTGTAAGCCTGGGCAGCAATATCAGAGAGAAGTACCGGAATGTTCTTTTCTTCATTCCTGCAGGCAACTATTATTGTTATAAAGATGCCGGGAGTGATATGTGAGCGGTAAGGCCTTATTTTCATCATTCCCATGTATATCTTAAGGAGAAGATAGAAATAAGGTGTAAGAATTAAGAGTAAAAACCACTGCATTGCCTACTTCCTCATCCATTCATAAAATGAATAGTGTTCAGAGCTCATTCCAAGAGCCTCATACGTCTTTTGCGCACGTGTGTTTTTTGTTTCAACATAAAGCCTGAGACCTGCAATGTCTTGTTCTTCAGCAAGATGTCTTATATAGTTATACATTCTCCTGAAAATGCCCTTCCGGCGGTATTCAGGCACGACATAAACCGACTGGAACCACCAGACATTGCAGTTCCGCCAGTCGCTCCACTCATAGGTTATCAAAAGGGATGCAACTACTTTACCGTCATCATCCGCAACATAATATTGTCCCCGTGAATGATCTTCAAAAACTGCATTTGCTCCCTCTTTGACGGTTTCAGGATCGAGATGCATATCTTCTGTTTCCCATGCCATTTTCAGCTGAAAATCGATGATGGCCGGTGCATCGGAAAGAGTTGCTTTACGTATATTTATCATTTTTTAATATTTTATCAATTCTTATAAACCACTGAGTTACACTGAGTTTGTCACGGAGTAACACTGTTATAACTTCTTCAATCCCCTTCAACCCTCTTCAACCCCCTTCAACCCCCTTCAACCCTCTTCAACCCCCTTCAACCCCCTTCAACCCTCTTCAACCCTCTTCAACCCCCTTCAACTTACTTATACTCGTCCCAGCTCTTTATTGCCAGGTCCTTTTCGTCGATCCTGCAAAAAGCAAGGATGAAAGCGCTGGCAAGTCTTGCATTTGTCAGCAGGGGAATATTATAATCGATGGCGTTTCGTCTTATTGAATAATCATTATCAAGTTCCGAAGCGCTGAGATCTTTTGGAATATTTACAACAAGATCAACTTCATGTGTTCTGATGAGTTCAATGGTATTGGGCGATTTATCCTCATCGGGCCAGTATGCCACGTGGGCTTCAACGCCTGCATTTTCAAGGAACTGCTGGGTGCCTCTGGTGGCATAAAGCTTATGTCCTTTAGCCCTGAGAGCTCTGGCGCTGTTCAGAAGCTCAACCTTTGATCTTGCCGGCCCTGTCGAAAGCAGGATGCTCTTCTCCGGCACCCTGTACCCGACCGAAAACATTGCCTTCAGAATTGCCTCATAAAATCCTTCTCCGATACATCCGACCTCACCGGTTGATGCCATATCGACTCCAAGCACAGGATCAGCTTTGGCGAGACGCGAGAAGCTGAATTGGGGAGCTTTCACTCCTACATAATCCAGTTCAAATACCGATTTGTGGGGTTTTTCAGCAGGAATCCCGAGCATCACTTTTGTCGCAAGCTCTATTAAGTTCGATTTCAGGACTTTACTGACAAAAGGCATGCTGCGGCTTGCTCTCAGGTTGCATTCAATTACCTTGATATCATTGTCCCTGGCAAGAAACTGTATATTGAAAGGGCCTGAAATATCAAGCTCCCTTGCAATCTGCCTTGAGATGCGTTTAATGCGCCTTACAGTTTCGAAATATATCTTCTGCGGGGGGAAGACTATTGTTGCATCACCCGAATGGACACCGGCAAATTCAACATGCTCGCTTATGGCATAGGCGAGTATTTCACCTTTCCTGGCAACTGCATCTATTTCAATTTCCTTGGCGCTTTCTATAAATTCAGAAACGACCACCGGATATTGTTTTGACACCTTCGCTGCCAGGTCGAGGTAATGAGTCAGCTCATTTTTATTGGAGACTACATTCATTGCAGCTCCCGAAAGAACATATGAAGGTCTTATAAGAACAGGAAATCCGATACGGTCAACAAAATCAAAAATATCCTCAATTGATGAAAGTTCTTTCCACCTCGGCTGATCAACCGACAGATTATCGAGCATTTCAGAGAATTTATGCCTGTTCTCTGCCCTGTCAATTGAAACCGGTGATGTTCCGAGCACAGGAACATTCTCCTTGTAGAGCCTCATGGCAAGGTTATTCGGAATTTGTCCGCCGACAGAGACGATAACACCTCCGGGATTTTCCAGGTCTATGATATCAAGCACCCTTTCAAAAGTAAGCTCATCGAAATAGAGCCTGTCACAGGTATCATAGTCAGTGCTGACCGTCTCGGGATTGTAGTTGATCATGACCGACCGGAATCCCTCTTTCCTTATCGTGTCGATGGCATTGACCGAACACCAGTCAAACTCAACGCTTGAGCCTATCCTGTAAGCGCCTGATCCGAGAACGATAATGGATTTCCTGTCATTTTCATAATGAATGTCATGTTCCGATGCAGCATAGGTAAGATAAAGGTAATTCGTCATTGCCGGATATTCAGCAGCCAGGGTGTCTATCTGTTTCACAAAAGGGACTATACCCAGTGATTTCCTGTGGTTTCTTACCCTCATCAGGTCATCATTGATATGAGCGGATCCAGACCTGAGAACATGCCTGGCTATCTGGAAATCACTGAACCCATGTATTTTAGAATGAGAAAGGAGGTCAGAGGGTATGTTCTCGATTGTTTTGTATCTGCAAAGTTCGTCTTTTATATTGATAATGTTTCTCAGCTTGAACAGGAACCATTTATCGATCCTGGTAAGTTCATGGATCCTGTCGACGGAGATGCCTTTTTCAAGAGCCTCGGCTATTGAAAAGATACGCATGTCGGTAGGTTCGGAAAGCTCTGTTTCAATTTCCCTGAATTTAAGTTCCCTGTTGCCTGTAAAGCCGTGCATGCCCTGGCCTATCATCCTCAGTCCTTTCTGGATAGCCTCTTCAAAATTCCGGCCTATCGCCATTACCTCCCCGACACTCTTCATGCTGGAGCCTATGTTATGGGAAACTCCTTCAAATTTATTAAGGTCCCACCTTGGTATTTTGCAGACAATATAATCGAGTGCGGGCTCAAAGAAGGCCGTGGTATCCCGGGTCACTGAATTTTTAAGTTCATGAAGGCCGTATCCTATTCCCAGCTTTGCAGCTATGAAGGCCAGGGGATATCCGGTAGCCTTTGATGCAAGTGCGCTTGATCTTGAAAGCCTTGCATTGACTTCAATAACACGGTACTCTTCTGAATCAGGCGATAAAGCAAACTGAACATTGCATTCCCCTATTATCCCGACATGCCTTATTATTTTTATTGAAAGCTCCCTGAGTTTATGGTATTCGCTGTTGGTCAGCGTCTGTGAGGGGGCAACTACTATGCTTTCACCTGTATGGATGCCCAGGGGGTCGAAATTCTCCATATTGCATACTGTGATGCAATTGTCATACCTGTCCCTGACAACTTCGTATTCGACTTCTTTCCAGCCTTTAAGGCTTTCTTCCACGAGTATCTGGTTTGTATATGAGAATGCCCGGGCAGCAAGGGTTTTTAATTCCCGGGCATCGGAAGCGAATCCGCTGCCCTGGCCTCCAAGAGTATAGGCAGCCCTAATTATTACAGGAAAACCGAGTTTGTCAGCAGCCCTGAGCGCCTCATCAACACAGCATACTGCTATACTCCTTGGGGTTTTTACATCTATTTCGTCCAGCCTCTTTACAAAAAGCTCACGGTCTTCCGTATCCATGATCGCAGTCACCGGTGTGCCGAGAACCCTTACATTGTATTTTTTAAATGCCCCGGAAACAAACAGCTTTGTCCCGCAGTTCAGCGCTGTCTGGCCACCAAAAGAGAGCAGGATGCCTTCAGGCTTTTCCTTTTCTATGACCCTCTCAACAAAATATGGAGTTACAGGCAGGAAATAAATCTTATCTGCCAGCTCCTCGGAAGTTTGCACCGTTGCAATATTGGGATTTATGAGGATCGTCCTGATACCCTCTTCCCTGAGAGCCTTCAGAGCCTGCGATCCTGAGTAATCAAACTCGCCGGCCTCGCCTATTTTAAGGGCTCCTGACCCCAGTATTATTACAGTTTTTATGCCGTCTTCCATCTGAAAGATTTAAGGTCAAAAATAGCACAAATTTTCTATCGGGATGCATGGAAATCAAAAAAGTGAATATATTTGCATAAAATATGAATAAATATGCAAAAGACAAAACGCCTTCTGGCAATTGAAAAGATTATTGCAACAGAAAATATATCATCACACGGCATGCTTCTCAGGAGGCTTAAGGGAAAAGGAATAGCCTGTACTCAGGCTACATTGTCACGCGACCTTAGACAGCTTGGAGCAGGAAGGATATCTGACGGCAGAGGCGGATACATTTACTCTCTGCCGGAGAGTGTACCAAATGGTGTTGTTTCATCAGTAAAACAACAAGTCTTACCGGCAATAAGGGATATGGTCGGGGCCAGGGGACTCATGGTTATGAAAACTCTCCCGGGAAGTGCAAGCAGCACGGCTTTCTATATTGATAATGCCTCACGGTATGAGATAGCCGGAACAATAGCAGGCGATGATACAATTCTGGTAATCCCCCGTGACGGGGTGACACTATCCCAGGTACATACATGCCTTGAGCTGATAATTCCGGGATTGCATGGGAAGATAAGGAGTAAGTAGTTACACATTATAAAATAAATGATTGATAATTAAACAGACAAAACTATGAAAGAAAAAGTGGTGCTTGCATACAGTGGCGGATTGGATACATCGGTAATACTTAAGTGGCTGATTGATAAGAATTATGAAGTTATCGCTTTTGTGGCAGATGTGGGACAGGCTGAGAACTTTGAGGAATGCAGGAAGAAAGCACTGATGCTGGGGGCATCAAAAGTGATAATCTCTGACCTTAAGCGGGAATTTGTTGAAGATTTTGTCCTCAAGGCAATAATGGCAAATGCAATCTACGAAGACAGGTATCTTCTGGGAACTGCCCTTGCAAGGCCGCTTATAGCCAGGGAACAAATAGCAGTGGCTAAAAAGGAAGGAGCCAGTGCAGTGGCTCATGGTGCAACAGGAAAGGGGAATGACCAGGTTAGGTTTGAACTCTGCTATTATGCACTGATGCCCGGGGTAAAAGTCATCTCACCCTGGAAAGACAAAGAATTTCTGTCTGCTTTCAAGGGCAGGACTGATCTTCTCAATTATGCCAGGGAAAACAAGATCCCGGTAAAAGCAAGTGTCGAAAAACCATACAGCGAGGATGACAACCTGATGCATATAAGTCATGAAGCAGGTATTCTGGAAGATCCTATGTTCACATTGAACAAGAGTATGCTTGAAAAAATGGTGATGCCCCAGGATGCTCCGGATAAGGAGACACGGATCGTTATTAATTTCAAGGACGGATTGCCCGTGAAGGTTGAAAACAAGGATGATGGTACAGTAAAAGAGGACGCTTATGAATTGTATGTTTACCTGAACGATATTGCCGGGAAGAACGGAATAGGCCTGCTTGACATGGTCGAAAACAGATTTGTAGGGATAAAATCCAGGGGTGTTTATGAGACTCCTGCCGCAACGGTTCTGCACATAGCACACAAGGACATCGAGGGTATTGCCATGGACAGGGAAGTTATGAGACTGGTCAACATGCTTACACCCAAATTCGCTGAGATCATCTACAACGGATTCTGGTTCAGTCCTGAAATGGATTTCCTTATGGCAGCAATTAAAAAGAGCCAGGAACTCATTGACGGAAGCGTTCATCTCTGCCTCTACAAGGGGAACGTGATCATCGAAGGCCGCGAATCACCCTCTTCGTTGTACAATAAAAAGCTGTCGAGCATGGATATTGAAGGAGGTTTCGACCAGACTGACAGCAAGGGATTTATCAAAATCAACGCCATACGGTTGATGGCTCACAGGGCAATTGTTGAACAAAGTCAGAAGCGATAAGCAGGCTGCCGGATTACCTCTTATCTCCCCCCTTCAAAGGGGGAAGCCAGTAACCAGCAACACTTTATGAATAAATACATAATTAAATCAAGGATATATGAAACTCTGGGAAAAAGGAATAAATCCCGAACCTGCAATAATCGAGTTCACTGCGGGAAGGGACAGGAAAACTGATCTGCATCTCACGAAGTGGGATATCATCGGATCAATGGCTCATATAATAATGCTGAATGATGTCGGATTGATAATGAATGACGAGAAGAATAAAATGCTGAAAGCCCTTCAATCACTGTTTGCCTGGGATGAAAAAGGGGGTCTTGTTATCGAGAAAGGTGTGGAGGACATTCATTCGCAGATTGAAAAGGAGATGGCATCAATATTGGGCACAACCGGGAAAAAGATACACACCGGAAGATCAAGGAACGACCAGGTTCTTGTAGATATAAGACTTTATACAAGAGAGGAGATCGACCGTCTCGCAATTCTGACCGCAAAACTGTTCAACAGGCTGCAGGAACTGAGCGAACAGTATAAGGAAGTTCTTCTTCCGGGTTATACCCATATGCAGCCGGCAATGGTATCCTCATTCGGACTATGGTTTGGTGCGTATGCAGAATCTCTGGCTGATGATATACTTCTTCTTGCAGAGGCGAGAACCCTGAATAACAGGAATCCGCTCGGAACAGCAGCAGGCTTCGGTACAACCCTCCCCCTGAACAGGAAGCTTACCTCCGAACTGCTTGAGTTTGACGATCTTCTTTATAACTCTGCCTATGCAAGTCTGAGCAGAGGCAAGGTTGAACTGGCGATAGCCTCAGCCCTTGCCTCGCTTGCTCAGACACTCTCACGGTTCTCAATGGATATCTGCCTGTATATGAGCTCTGAATTCAAGTTCATAGATTTCCCTGATGAATATGTAACTGGATCAAGCATTATGCCCCAGAAAAGGAATCCTGATGTATTTGAGCTGATAAGGGGACGTTCGAATATAATCCAGACCCTGCCGGGACAGATAGCTATGATAACTTCAAACCTTCCATCAGGATATAACCGTGATCTGCAGCTTCTTAAACAGCTGGTCTTCGATGCATTTGCCGACATTCAGGAATCTATCGAAATAATGCTGTTAATGCTGAGGAATATAAAGGTTAGAAAGAATATTACGGAGAATCCTTTATATAATACTATATTCAGTACGGAAGAGGTCAACCGGCTGGTGAAAGAAGGAATTCCTTTCAGGGATGCCTATAAGGCTGTATCAGAAATGGTCAGAAGCTCGGCATTCTCAAAAACAACTGTTTCTGATTACGTTCATGAGGGGAGCATAGGAAATTTGTGCAACAGGGAAATAGCAAAGATCTTTGATGAGAGGATGAAGTGCTTTAAGAACAGGTCGGCAGAGGATCTTGCGAAAAAGATGATGGGGTATGTGAATTGACCCCATCCCCCCAGGGGGCAGGTCATGCTTCAGCATGGCCGGGGATTATTCTTAATATTCTCAATAAACTCATCAAACAGATAGTCTGTATCCGTCGGTCCACCTGAGGCCTCAGGATGAAACTGCGTTGAGAAGAATGGCCTGGTTTTATGCTTCATTCCCTCATTGGTCCGGTCGTTGATGTTAATAAAAAGCGGATCCCACTCTTTCCCGAGGGTATTATTGTCAACCGCAAATCCATGGTTTTGCGAAGTGATATAGGCTTTGTTGGTCCCCACCTTGATGACAGGCTGATTATGGCTTCTGTGGCCGTATTTGAGTTTATATGTATCGGCTCCTGAGGCAAGAGCCATAAGCTGGTTGCCAAGGCATATTCCGAAAACAGGTATCTCTTTTTCAAAAGATCTGCTGATATTCGCAATAGCAGCTGTACACATCTTAGGATCACCAGGGCCATTTGAAAGAAAAAGCCCATCGAACTCTTCCTGGTGATAATCATAATCCCACGGAACCCTGATTATTGTTGTGTCACGTTTAAGCAAGTTCCTGATAATATTGTATTTAACGCCGCAATCTAAGAGGATTATCCTGTATTTCCCCGAACCATAGATTTTTTTCTCTTGTGTACTTACCTCTGCAACAAGATTCACCTTGTTCGGATCATAAAAAGATATCTCAGTTCCCTCAGGTTCAATTTTACCTAGCATTGCTCCCTTTTCACGGATCCTTTTTGTCAATGCCCTGGTATCTATCCCGAATATTCCCGGGATATTGTTCCTGGAAAGCCATTCATCAAGACTTTCTGAAGCATTCCAGTGGCTGTATTCAAAGGAATAGTCAGACACAATCAGCCCCGAAATATGAATTGATGAGGACTCATAAAACCTGTAGAGATCATTCTCTTCGCTCTTCCCGGGAGCTCCGTAATTGCCCACCAGAGGGTATGTGAGGCAGAGTATCTGTCCGCGGTATGATGGATCTGTAAGACTTTCGGGATAACCGGTCATGGCAGTATTGAAAACCACCTCTCCGGCCGCAGCAACTTGAGCCCCGAATGATCTGCCGTAATATACAAAACCATCCTCAAGCATTAATCTGACCTTCGTTCTTTCCTTCACATCAATAGTATTTATCATCTCATCAGTGCTATGGCCCTCTCAATTTGTTCCATAGCCATCATGACTGTGTTGTGTGTTGTTGCAAGGTTCATTCTCATGAATCCTTCTCCCCCGGGACCAAATGTAGAACCTTCATTCAGACCGGTGCCTGCCTTTTCAACAAAAAAATTCTGAAGCTCTTTTCCATTCATTCCGAATTTTCGGCAGTCAAGCCAGATCATATATGTAGCTTCAGGCTGTACAGGCACGATCTCGGGAATAAGTTCCCTGCAGTATTTCATTACAATCTCTGCATTCCGGTCAACGTAATCCATCAGGGCATCGAGCCATTCATGGCCTTCGGAATATGCTGCTGTTGAGGCAATAGTACCAAAGATATTACCGTTGCCGATATGCAGGTTTTCTATCTGCCTGTTGAAATATTTTCGCAGCACGGGATTTGAAATTATAACTGATGCAGTTGACAGTCCTGCAAGATTGAATGTCTTGCTCGGTGCAATGCATGTGACGGTAATGTCAGCCGTTTTTTCAGAGATACTTGCCATTGCTGTATGACTGAATCCGGGCAGGATAAGATCGCAATGTATCTCATCCGATAGTATTATAATCTCATTTTCGATACAGATTTCAGCAAGTTTTGCAAGTTCTTCAGATGACCAGGCTCTTCCTACAGGATTATGAGGATTGGAAATGATTATCATTTTTGTGTTTGCGTCTATGGCTGAAACCAGCGCATCAAAATCCATTTCCCATCTGCCGTCTTTTTCAGCCAGCTGATTATATACAAGGTTACGGCCATGACTTTCGACAGCAGAAAAAAACGGGAAATAGACAGGCGGCTGGACTATTATTTTATCACCCGGGCAGGTGAATGCCAGTGTGCAGACATTAAGTGCCGGTACAATACCGGGACTGAAGCATATCCATTCTTTTTCAATCCTCCAGTTATGCCTTGACATAAACCAGCTTACTATGGAATTATAATAATCAGGTGAACGGAAAGAATATCCGAAAATCTCGTGATCAAGACGATTCTTAAGTTTGTCAACAATGAAATCAGGAGTTTTGAAATCCATGTCTGCAACCCACAAAGGGATGATATCCTCTCTCCCGAATGTTTCCTCTCTCAGGTCATACTTGATGCAATCAGTACCCTCTCTTCTGACTTCCTCATCAAAATTCCATCTCATCTGAAATGGTTTATATTCAGAGGGTCAAAGATATAAATAAAGTTATGAGTGAGCTAAAGTTTAGAGTACTTAAAGTTACAGTACAACTTAACTCTAAGTACTTTAGGCACTTCAGGCGCTCCAAATTTTATTTTATGCATTTTCATCATTTCAACCTTATTTTCAATATTTTTATTACTTTTATGGGCGATTTTGGATATTTTCATTAATTAAAATTGTTTTTATGAAAAGGATAATTACAGCTATTATGCTTCCTCTGGTTATATTGGGATTGATATTTGTTACTTCCTGCAAGGGTAAGGCCAGTAAAGATCAAAAGAAAATTGAACTTGAGCAGATGGATACGCTGAAAGGTCAGATAGGGTCACACGTATACCCGTTACCTTCATCTGCTGAAGTTATTAAGATGCTTCAGGACCTTGAAGTCGGTTATATTTTCGGGATATCGAATCCTGTTGAAAATACCAGGAAATACTTCAAAAGTGATGCGAGGGCAATCAACATGGGAGTGTATGGAGCTGATCTCAGCTATGCAACATTATATAATATTCAGCAGGAGCTAATCAATTATCTGGATGCTATAAGAAGTCTTGCCTCAGAACTCAGTATGTCACAGATCTATGATCCGACGCTATATGACAAGATAAGACAAAATTTTGATTACAAGGATCAGCTGGTAAAAATCCTGACAGAAGCATTTGACGCGACGTATGCTTATCTCAGTGATAATGATCAGGAACCGCTGGCTCTGCTTGTTGTCGGAGGCGCCTGGGTGGAAGGGATGTACCTGACCACACATGTGTCGGAAGCTGCATACCAGGTTGCAGGGATATCTAAAAACCTCCTGGAACAGAAGAGCTCATTTGAACTGTATATCGATATTACAAAGCCATTTTTAAATGATCCCATTGTAGGGGATTTTGTAAAGAAACTGGATCCCATTAAGAAAGTGTATGAAGGTTTAGGAACAAGCCTCACCGAAAAGAATATCATGGATATCACTAATGCAATAGAAGAGGTGAGAAACCAGATAATATAATGAATTGTTGATTTCCTGACCGCAAAGCATCTTACTTTGCGGTCTTTTTTTTAGTTGATGTCTTTATGAGGGAATCTGTATTATTGGCACTGATACATATTTTTGCCATCGTCTCGACAATAAATCCTGCCGGAATTACCTCCCGTGGCAAAAAGATCCTTCGAAGCTACCTAAGAAGATATCTGAACAGGGAGCTTGAAGAAGAATACTTTGCCCTTTTCGAAAATAACCTGGAGTTTTATTCCAATGAATTAAAGAGTGTTGATAAAGCCGAACTTGCAGATGAGGATTCTCTGATCTCCTTCCAGATAACAAACATCTGCCGGCAGATAAAGAAGGGACTCTTTCTTGAGGAGAGAATGATTGTATTCCTTCAGCTTATCGAATTCGCTTTTGAGGACGCATTGCTTTCCGAGCAGGAACAAACCATTATTGAAATTGTTGCAAGGACTTTCAATATTTCAAAAAAAGAATTTGATAATGCTTCAGCTTTCATGATTGGCAGGACATTTGATGAAATAACACCTGACTGTGTTCTGCTTATTGAAAGCGATAATCCCGAATATTCAGGTGCAGGTATCTACAAAAACTACGACAAATGGCGTCATATCAGGATAAAAGGTTTCAGAGGTCACCTCGTTATTCTTCATGTTGAAAGCACTGGAACCCTGCTACTTACATATGACGGTCCACTTGGTCTGTATATTAAGGGAAGGGACATAATAGAATGCCGCCCATACCTTCTTGAACGGGGAGTCAATATCAAAGGCCAGGGTATCGAACCGATATACTATTCAAAGATCTACAAGAAATTCGTCTCAAGAAAATTCCCTGAAAAAGTAGTTTTTGAAGGACATGATATCGAATACCTCTTCAAAAACTCTGATAACGGGATCAGGAAAATGAATTTCAGGGTTGAATCGGGGAATCTTATCGGCATAATGGGAGGGAGCGGTGTTGGCAAGACAACAATGCTGAACCTGCTTCATGGAAAGATAAAACCCACGACCGGGAACCTCTATATTAACGGCTATGATATTTATTCCGAATCTGAAGAAATTAAAGGATTGATAGGGTATGTGCCTCAGGATGACATGCTTATTGAGGAACTTACTGTCTGGCAGAATCTCTATTTCAATGCCCGGTTATGCTTTGGCGATTATACCGAAGAACAGCTTAACAGCACAGTTGAAAAAGTTCTTACAGATCTTGATCTTTATGAGATAAAAGATCTCCAGGTAGGCGATCTCCTGAATAAGAAAGTCAGCGGCGGACAGAGAAAAAGACTCAATATAGGACTGGAGCTGATGAGGGAACCGGTAGTGCTTTTTATTGATGAACCCACTTCCGGTTTATCATCATTTGATTCGGAAAAGGTGATGAACCTCATTAAAAACCAGGCTCTGATCGGGAAACTCGTCTTTACAATCATTCACCAGCCTTCTTCAGATATACTCAAAATGTTTGACAGGCTCTGGATCCTTGACAAGGGCGGGTATATGATCTATGACAGCGATCCCGTGGAAGCCCTGGTTTATTTCAAAACTGAAACCTCCCAGGCAAATGCCGCTGAGAGTGAATGCCCTTCATGCGGAAATATAAAAACTGATAATATACTTGATATCATTGAAGTCAAGGTAATTGATAACGCCGGTTATCCGGGAATAGAAAGACAGGTAAGTCCTGAAGAATGGTATGAAAAGTACAGGAAAAAGATGATGACTGTTATTGATGGTCAGCCTGAAAAAATACCGGTTACGCCAAGCAACTTCAGGGTCCCTTCCAAATCGGACCAGATCAGGACTTTTATCAAGCGAAATGTTATCCGCAAGTTTGCCGACACACAATATATGACCATAAACCTCCTTGAGGCTCCCTTCCTGGCATTGATCCTTGCTTTTATCTCAAAATTCAGTGAAAACGGCACATATTTGTTTTCCACTAACAAAAATTACCCGGTTTTCCTGTTCATGTCAATAATTGTTGCTCTCTTCATCGGCCTTACTGTAAGCGCAGAAGAAATATTCAGGGACAGGAAAATAAGTGAACGGGAAAAATTCCTTGACCTGAGCAGATCGAGTTATCTGTTGTCAAAGATCACTTTCCTTTTTGTGCTCTCTGCAATCCAGTCACTGTCATTTGTTATCGTTGCCGATGCAATTCTTGAAGTGAGAGGGATGCTGTTTCAGCAATGGCTGATACTTTTTTCAACAGCGTGTTTCGGCAACCTTGTAGGACTGAACATATCAGCAGGTATGAGGACAGCTGTAAGTATTTACATCCTGATACCACTGATACTTGTTCCTCAATTACTGCTTGGCGGAGCGATGATCAAATTTGATGAGCTGCATAAATCATTAACCAGGAAAATTTATGTACCTGTAATAGGTGATATAATGGCAACACGCTGGGCATATGAAGCCATAAGCGTTGAACAGTTCAAAAGCAATAAGTTTCAAAAGCCATTCTTTAACTATGATATGGAAATAAGCCAGAACGACTGGTTTGCTTCTTTTCTGATACCAACCCTCAGGGTAAAAGTCAATGAATGCATGGTTGCTGGCAAAAATCCCGACTACAGGGAATATATAGAAGACAATTTCATAAAGATCAATTACCATTTCCGGGAACTTACTGAGATTTCAGGTATTAAACCGGGAGACTGGTTCAATAGCATGAATTATTCAAAATTCAATGACATAATAGGCGATGATGCCAAACTATATCTCGACAGCCTGAAAGTTGTTCTAAGGCTTAAAAGCAAGGATGTATCACTTAAGCGGGATTCTTTGTACACTTTGAAGACGGAGAAGACAGGCTATGAAGAGTTTGTCAGGACAAGGGAGAGGGATTATAATGAAAGCCTGGCAGATATCGTACTTAGCAGGCTCACTACAAATAAAATATATGAAACTGACACCAGATTGATCCAGAAAGCCGATCCGGTCTTTATGAAACCGGGGTCAAAATACGGACGCGCACATTTTTTTGCACCATATAAAATGCTGGGAAATCTTAAAATCGGAACAATGACATTTAATGTTACAGCGATCTGGATCATGACACTTTTGCTATTTGTGGCATTATATTATGATGTTCTCAAACGTTTCATCCTGTTCCTTGAAAAACAACCATTGCCATTCTGGAGAAAATTCGGGAGGGACCTTCTTCAGATCTGAAAAATGATTAAACCAAAGAAAAATCTTGGGCAGCATTTCCTTAAAGACAGGGAAATTGCTGCAAGAATAGCCGGTACTCTGACAGGCTCAGGGTATGACTCCGTGCTTGAAATAGGTCCCGGAACAGGAATCCTGACAGGCTACCTTGTGGAACGACACTTTCCTGACTTCAGGGTTATTGAAATAGATAATGAATCGGTTTATCACCTGAAAAGGGACTTCCCGGGTCTGAAAAACATTATCAGAGGAGATTTTCTTGTTATGGATATTGACGAATATTTTCACGATAAGCTGGCCATAATAGGAAACTTCCCTTATAATATTTCATCCCAGATACTTTTCAAGGTGCTTGATCACAAGGATAAAATCATCGAGGTCTGCGGAATGCTTCAAAAAGAGGTGGCTGAACGTATTTGTTCTTCACCGGGGTCTAGAACATACGGTATAATGAGTGTTCTTCTGCAGGCTTTCTATATAACTGAATACCTGTTCACAGTACCGGAGCATGTTTTTTCACCTCCCCCGAAAGTGAAGTCAGGAGTGATAAGATTAAGAAGGAACCAGGTAACCAGTCTCGGATGTGATGAATCTCTTTTTCTACGGGTGGTCAAAAGCAGCTTTAACCAAAGGAGAAAAACCCTGAGGAATTCAGTAAAAGCTGTTTTCAGATTGAAAAGAGAAGATTACAGGGATTTCGGATTAAGACCTGAACAGTTGTCGGTAAGCCAGTTTATTGAGATGACAAACTGGATTGACGAAAACAGGATACTATCCGAATGAGTAACCTATTGCTTCAACAGGATTCATCCGCGCAGCTGCATATGCCGGAGCATATCCTGCAATGATCCCTATTACTCCCGATATTACCACTGCAAGAATAGTATTTGCCAGGGTAAGATGCATGTTCAGCTCCCAGAGGTAGTTTATAACTAGCGTGGCAATAAAGATCATTATAACTCCAAACAATCCTCCAACTATAGAAAGAATTACAGACTCGGTCAGGAATTGCTGAAGAATAAAAAACCGTTTAGCTCCCAGTGCCTTCTGGATACCGATCACGTTTGTCCTCTCTCTTACTGAGACAAACATGATGTTTGCTATTCCGAAGCCTCCGACAAGTATCGCAAATCCGCCGATTATCCATCCTCCTATATTTATGCCTGCAAAGACAGCATCGAATCCCTGCGTAAGCATGCTTGCCCGGTTGACCGAGAAATTTGACTTTTCTCCGGGATGCAGTCTGCGGGCGGCTCTCAGTATCATTGTAACCTCCTCGCTCAGCTCCTCAACAAAAACATTTTCTTTACCCTTGATCATTATATTGGATCCGAGGAAAGGATTTCGCATATTGATAAAGGTCCTCGCATAATTTATCGGTACAAGTGTCATCTCATCCATGCCGCTGTCGCTTATTCCTCCCTTGCCTTCCTTCCTGAATACTCCGATTACATTGGTTTTATGACCTGCAATAATGATCTGTTTGCCAACAGGACTGATATCTTCAAAGAATCTGTCTGCAACCTCATATCCGATTATTGCTACATTCTTCCCGGCGGATGACTCTTCCGGAGAGAAATACCTGCCTTCCTCTATTTCAAATGACCTGAGATCTTCAAATTCATGGGTGGTTGCCCATATATATGCATTGTCCGCCTGGATTTTCCTGTAGCGGACTGATTTTGGTTCAATGACTGAAAAACAGGCAGCTTCAATCCTGGTAGACCTCTTTATTAATGCCTCATAATCCTTCAGCGATACTACAGGCCATTTAATTATATTCCAGTATTCCAGGTTGGGATCAAAAGACCACGGAAATTTCTGTACATAAATGACATTCTCACCCAGGGTTGCAATCGAATCACGGATCGCTTTTTCCATCCAGTCGAGAACCGTAAATACGGAAATGATCGAGAATATTCCGATGGTTATCCCGAAAAGAGACAAGAATGTTCTTAACTTGTTAATAGCAAATGAATTAACAGCAAACAAAAAGCCTTCTCTGAATAATCTTAAGAACACCTTCATTCTTCCGGAAATTAATTGAAGTCCAAAGATAATAAAAAAGAGATGTAGGTGGTTAATTTATTCTTAATTGCATAAATACAGATAATCATAACTTTTATTTATTGAGGATAATAAAAAAATATATATTTTTAATCGCCCTATTAAAAGAGGCCTGACCATCATAATTATCAGAAAATGAGTGATAAAAAAATCAAAAACGCTTTAGTCTCCGTATTTTATAAAGAAGGATTGGATGATATTATCAGTGCACTTCATAACCTGGATATAAAAATATGTTCAACTGGCGGCACCTTCAGCTTTATCAAAGACCTTGGTGTTCCGGCAGAAAAAGTAGAAGATATTACAACTTATCCGTCCATTCTCGGCGGAAGGGTTAAAACGCTGCACCCTTCAGTTTTCGGAGGCATCCTGGCACGCAGGGAGAATCCTGAAGATATGGAGCAGATGAAAAAATACAGTATCTCCGAAATCGACCTGGTAATTGTGGATCTCTACCCGTTTGAACAGACTGTTGAAAATTCCACTGATGAATCTGAAATAGTTGAAAAAATCGATATCGGCGGGATATCGCTGATAAGGGCTGCAGCAAAAAATTACAACGATGTACTGGTAGTATCAGGGAGAGAACAATATCCTGCACTACTGAAGCTGCTTAAAGAGAAGAAAGGCATCACGACGCTCCGGGAAAGAAAACTATATGCAGCCGAAGCCTTTAAAACCTCATCGAACTACGATACCGCGATCTTCAGGTATTTCAACAGGGACGCAGGATTGCAGGTTTTCAGGGAGAGCATCAATAAATCATATCCTCTCAGGTATGGAGAAAATCCCCACCAGAAAGGGATATTCTTTGGCGATCCTGACCTGATTTTTGAGAAACTCCACGGGAAGGAAATTTCATACAACAATCTCCTCGATATCGAATCGGCTCTTAACCTCATTGATGATTTCACTGAAACAACGGTTGTAATTATCAAGCATAACAATGCATGCGGAGCAGCGTCGAGGAGCAGCATTCTTGAGGCCTGGAAAGCAGCTCTGGCATGTGATCCTGTATCAGCGTTCGGCGGAATAATTGCATCAAACAGAACAATTGATGAGACAGCAGCAGCTGAGATAGATAAGATATTCTCTGAAGTTGTAATAGCACCGCAATATACTGAACAGGCTCTCGAAATACTTAAACAGAAAAAGAACAGAATAATTCTGAAACGCAATAATGTTGGGAAGAGCTTCTATACCTTCAGGTCTCTGCTTAACGGTGTTTTATGGCAGGAGAGGGATAACAGCACGCAGTCGGCAGCAGATATGAAACCTGTTACGATCAGAGTTCCGGAACCTTCTGAGTTCAATGATCTTGTCTTTGCAAATAAAATTGTCAAGCACAGTAAATCAAATACAATCGTTCTTGCTAAAGGTGACCAGCTGTGCGCAAGCGGCATCGGCCAGACATCACGAGTTGACGCCCTGAAACAGGCAATAGAAAAGGCAACGACTTTCGGATTCAACCTTAAGGGTGCCGTTATGGCATCAGACGCATTTTTCCCTTTTGCTGATTGTGTGGAAATAGCGCATAAAGCAGGGATTACGGCTGTCGTTCAGCCGGGAGGATCGGTACGTGACCAGGAATCTATTGATTACTGTTCATCAAACGGGATTGCAATGGTATTTACAGGAATAAGACATTTTAAACACTAACTTTAAATAATTTTCTCATTATATGGGACTCTTTTCATTTTTGACTCAGGAGATTGCTATTGATCTCGGGACGGCGAATACTATAATCATTCACAATGACAAGATTGTCGTTGATGAACCTTCTATAGTGGCAATAGATAAAAATACAGGGAAGCTGATAGCAATAGGAGAGGCAGCAAGGCAGATGCACGGGAAGACACATGAGAATATAAAAACTGTCAGGCCAATGAAGGATGGAGTGATAGCTGATTTCAATGCTGCCGAACTGATGATCAGGAGTATGATAAAAATGATAAACAGAGGTCCGCGTCTTTTTTCACCATCCCTGAAAATGGTTGTGTGTATACCGTCAGGAAGCACGGAAGTTGAAATACGTGCGGTACGCGACTCCTCAGAGCATGCCGGAGGGAGGGACGTTTACATGATATATGAGCCGATGGCTGCTGCCATTGGAATAGGACTAGATGTCGAAGCTCCTGAGGGATTTATGGTGATAGATATCGGAGGCGGGACAACTGAAATAGCAGTTATTGCTCTTGGAGGAATCGTTTGCAATAAATCAATCAGGATAGCAGGTGATGGTTTTACGGCTGATATTCAGGCATACTTGAGGCATCAGCATAATATCAAGATAGGTGAAAGAACTGCAGAGGATATTAAGATAGGTGTCGGTGCAGCGCTCCCTGATATCGATAATCCTCCAGCCGATTACATTGTCAGGGGACCAAATATAATGACTGCCCTGCCAATTGAAATACCAATCTCGTACCAGGAAATTGCATATTGTCTCGATAAGTCACTTTCCAAGGTGGAAGCTGCTCTTCTGAATGTTCTTGAACAGACTCCGCCGGAACTTTATGCTGATGTGGTTAATAAGGGAATTTATATGGTAGGAGGAGGTGCGCTGCTGAGAGGACTCGATAAAAGATTTTCCGATAAGATAAATATCAAATTCAATGTGGTGGAAGATCCTCTGCATGCTGTTGCCCGCGGTACTGGTGTGGCACTTAAAAATGTAGATAAATTTCCGTTCCTTATGAGATAATCTGCTTATGTGAATGAGAAATCTGCTGAATTTTCTTGCGAAGTATAATAACCTTATCATCTTTCTTATACTTGAAGGAATAGCCTTTTATTTGCTCAGCACAGGGAATAATTATCACAATACGAGGATTGTCAAAGGTGTGCACGGCATTACCCGCGGCTTCGAACAAAGAATAAACAATGCCAGGGGATATTTCAGACTCCGGGAAATAAACCAGGAACTTGCATCGGAGAATATCCTTCTGAAAAACACCATCGGGAAACTGACCAAAAATGAAGATCTGCTTTTTTTTTCAGTCTCCGACTCAGTTTACAGCCAGCAATATATATATTCCACAGCTGAGGTCATTGATAATTCAGTAAACAGGCAGAAAAATTTTTTTACCATCAACAAAGGAAAGAAACAGGGACTGACTGTTGATATGGCTGTTACTTCCGCGGATGGTGTTGCCGGAGTAATAGTAGGATGTTCCGATAATTATTCCATTGTCATGTCGCTTCTTAACCTCGATTTCAGGTTAAGCACGAGGATCAGGTCTAACGGATATTTCGGATCATTAAGCTGGGACGGACGAGACTATATGCATGCAATTCTCAGCGAAATACCTCAGCACGTATCTGTCAGTGCGGGAGATACAATTGAAACAACAGGCTTTTCAGCAGTTTTCCCCGAAGGTATCATCGTTGGTACTGTGAACAGTTTTGAAAAACCGGGAGGAGATTTCTACATAATTGACGTTGCACTGAAAACTGACTTCAGGAAACTTCATTATGTGAATGTTATCGGGAACCTGAGGAAAACAGAACAGATTGAACTTGAAAATTCATTTCAATGATCAACTCGTTTTTAAGACTAAGTGTGATTTTCGTTTTGCTGATCCTTCTGCAGGTTCTGCTTTTCAATAATATTGAGTTCAGCGGCTATATAAATCCATATATCTATATTATGTTCATCCTGCTCCTGCCGGTTGAAATATCATCAGGGCTGCTTCTTCTCATTTCATTTTTTACAGGACTTGTTATTGATTTCTTTTGCGGCTCTCCGGGGATGCATACTTCAGCAACAGTTCTTGCAGGATTTGTCCGTCCTTATGTATTGAGGCTGATATCGCCAAGAGACGGTTATGAAGCCGGTTCGAATCCATCGATGATCATTTACGGATTCAAGTGGTTCCTGCTCTATACTCTGATCATAGTCCTTATCCATCATCTGGTTCTGTTGTACCTCGAGGTATTCAGGTTTACCGATTTTTTCAGGACCTTGCTCAGGGTCATACTGAGTTCGCTTTTCTCGATAACCTTTATCCTTCTCCTGGAATATGCAAGGAGGGGTAAATAAATGACCGGTTTATGAAGGATATTTACTCCAGCAGAAAATATATCATTATCGGTCTTATTACCGTGGCTTCTTTATTGCTGATTGTCAAATTGTTTGTTATCCAGATCGTTGAGGATACATACAGGATGTCGGCTGACAACAATGTCCTCAGGTATGTTACCCAGTATCCGGCCAGGGGACTGATTTATGACCGTAACGGCAAACTTATCGTTTTTAATCAGGCAGCCTATGACCTGATGGTCATTCCCGCTCAAACCGGAGCAATGGATACTTCGCTGTTTTGCAGTGAGCTGGGAATAACAAGAGATGCTCTTAAAGAAAGGATGTATGCAGCCATCAGTTATTCCCGCAGGGCACCATCGGTATTCCTGAAGCAAATATCTGCCGAAACATACGCAAAGTTCCAGGAAAAGATGTTCATGTACCCCGGATTCTATGTTCAGCCCCGGACACTCAGAAAATACTCAAAACCGGTTGCTGCTCATCTGCTGGGATATGTAAGTGAGGTGGATGAAGCTCTGATAAAACAGGATCCGTACTATAAGCCGGGTGATTATATAGGTAAGCTGGGCATTGAGGAAGCCTATGAAAAAGAGCTCAGGGGCACTCGCGGTGTGAAAATCTATATGGTTGATGTCTACAGCCGTATTAAGGGATTATATGCTGAAGGAAGCATGGATACACTTGCTGTCCAGGGTACAGATATTACCTCAACAATTGACCTGGATCTGCAGGAGTACGGCGAGAAGCTTATGCAGCATAAAACCGGAAGTATTGTTGCGGTAGAACCTGGCACAGGGGAAATACTTGCACTCATTTCATCACCAAATTTTGATCCCGGCCTTCTGGTCGGACGGATAAGATCCGAAAATTATACCAGGCTGCAAACTGATACTCTGCTGCCTCTTTTTAACAGGGCGTTCATGGCCTCATACCCACCGGGATCAGCTTTTAAACCGCTGAACGGATTGATAGGGCTCCAGGAAAAGGTTATTTATTCTTCAACAAAATTCAGCTGCGATCACGGATATCTTTTTTTAGCCTGCCATTCACATTCCTCTCCCCTCGACCTTGAGGGAGCTATAATGAATTCATGTAATTCATATTTCTGCCAGACATACAGGAGAATACTTGAAAATCCCGCATATCCCTCTGTAAGTGATGCGTACGAAAAATGGAGAAGCTATTTGAATGAATTCGGATTCGGGAGGAAGCTGGGCAGCGAGTTTGTAAATGAACTACCAGGACTGGTACCTTCATCATCCTATTTTGACAGGTACTATGGCAAGGGCTCCTGGAAAGCACTGACAGTGATCTCAATGGCTATCGGACAGGGAGAGATCGGAACCACTCCGATGCAGATGGCTAATATGACAGCTGCTATAGCCAACAGGGGATATTATTATACTCCTCATATTGTAAAATCTGCAGGTGAAAACAGGAGAATTGACACTGCTTTTACAACAAGGCATAACATAAGTATTGACTCAATAAATTTTGAAAAAATCATACTCGGAATGGAGGCTGCCGTTAACGGAGGAGCAGGAGCAACTGCAAGGATAGCAGCACTGCAGGATATTATAGTCTGCGGGAAAACTGGAACAGCAGAAAATCCGCATGGCGAGGATCATTCGGTTTTCATTGCTTTTGCGCCAAAGGAAAATCCGAAAATCGCAATTGCCGTTTATGTTGAAAATGCAGGTTTCGGGGCAACCTATGCTGCACCCGTTGCAAGCCTGATGATAGAAAAATTCCTGAAAGGAGATATCTCCTCTGCCAGTAAATGGCAGGAACAGAGAATACTTGAACTGGACCTGATCAAAAAGCTGACTGAAAATGAAACGGAGCATTAATATCTGGAAGGGAATCGATAAAATAACGATCCTGCTTTTCCTCGTGCTTGTCACGCTTGGGTGGTTCAACATCTATGCTGCAGTATTTAATGAGGAGCATAAAGGGATACTTGATCTGTCACAGCGGTACGGGAAACAATTTATATGGATCGCAGCCACACTGGTTCTTGCTGTTTTTATCGTAATTATTGATGTAAGGTTTTATTTCTTCTTCTCATGGTTCATTTATATCGGAATAATGTTACTGCTTGTTCTGGTGCTTGTTTTCGGCAGAGAGATCAACGGCGCCAGATCATGGTTTGAATTTGGACAGTTAAGTTTCCAGCCTTCTGAATTTGCAAAGTTCGGTACAGCACTTGTGCTGGCAGATTTTCTAAGCAAACGCAGACAGGAGCTTACAAAGCTAAAGGTGATAATTCCTTCAGCAGGCATAATCTTTTTACCGGCTCTTCTTACGGCATTACAACCTGATATGGGTTCCACAATAGTGTTCTTTTCATTTTTTCTTGTTCTCTTCAGGGAAGGAATGAGCCCCTTCATCTTTGTGTCGGGATTGCTGATGCTTATTCTGTTCTTTTTCACGCTTATTTTTAGTGATGTGTACCTGGAAATTGTTCTCGTGGCCATGGCTTTCCTGCTTACATGGTTTACCACAAGAAAATTAAAGCTCTGTCTGACAGGTCTCGGTATATTTATAGTCATTGCAGGGCCATTGTACGTACTTGATCATTATGTTATCAATTCACTTGGCAATAAGCTCATAATATTGATCTCGGTTATCCTGTCGGGGATAGCTTTTGCATATTACATATATCAGAAAAAGGCCGTGTCAGTGCTGATCATTTACCTTTTTCTTCTGGGAAGCATTGTTTATGTCGATTCAGTGGATTATGTATATAGCCATCTTTTAAAGCCTCATCAGAGGGAACGGGTTGAAATTATGCTTGGTTTCAAGTCAGATCCTCATGGGACAGGATATAATGTAAACCAGTCAATGATATCAATAGGATCAGGAGGACTGACAGGAAAAGGATATCTTCAGGGGACACAGACAAAATTCAAATTTGTTCCTGCCCAGAGTACCGATTTTATTTTCTGCACTATCGGAGAAGAATGGGGTTTCCTTGGATCAGTAACCGTGATAGGATTATATATCTTTCTTCTGCTCAGGCTGGTGATGCTTGCTGAAAGGCAGCGATCATTGTTTTCAAGGATTTATGGCTACGGGGTTCTGACGGTTTTATTCGCTCATTTCTTTATCAATATCGGAATGGCTTTAGGCCTTGTGCCTGTTATAGGTATACCTTTGCCTTTTCTGAGTTATGGAGGCAGCTCCCTATGGGGTTTTACGATATTGCTGTTTATTTTCCTCAGGCTTGATGCCAGCCGTACCGAATATCTTGTATGATCAGAATGGGATTGTGATCATGTGGGAGATCTCTATCCCAAAATCTTTTTCCACATAATCAATAAGCTGAGGAAAGAACTCCAAAAAATCATCCTGGAGTGAATAGTAGTTCTTTTTAAGTGCCCTGATGGCAAATCTTGTCTCATGGGGCAGAGTGGTCCTTTTGCTCAGAGTCTTCAGAACATGCCTGATGCCACTTGTGGTCTGATATGATTCTATCCAGTTGTTGATGATGAAGAATGGCATCATCTTCCTGACATCCTCAGGAAGAATGTCGTAATTATTCACCAGTGCCCTGTAAAAATTATAAGTAACACTCTCCAGCGGCCTCCTGGAAAAATAATTCCATTCCTTTGTAAGAAAGTGATCATAAATTATGTCTGTTACAACTCCTGCATACCTGTGGTATTTTCTTGAAAAAAATATCTTGCTTCGGTGCACTACAGGATGACGGTCAGTAAATCCGTCTATATGTCGATGCAGTATAATACCTTTACGGATCAGATCAGGATAATTTAAATAGTCACGCCCTTTGACATAATCCCCTATATAATTTCCGATGATTATTTTTTCGGAATCACCTGATAAGTATATGTGGGCGAGCACGTTCATATGGTGATATAATAGTACAAAGAATTTACCATATCCCTTATAATATAAAAAACATTTTCCTTAATATGTTTAGCTGTTATATAGTTCTTAAAGTTAACTATATGAAGAACAGAATATTGCATCATTGAAACAGCATATAAAAAAATCCCTTTAAAAGTTCGGAATTTCAGTATGCAAATTATACATTTGTTGATACATTATAAAAAGAAAAGTCTTTCACTTCTAAAAAAATTTCTGAACTGATCAAGGAGGTTTTATGGCGAAAAAGAATGTCATCATAATTGGTGCGGCAGGAAGGGATTTTCATAATTTCAACACCTGTTTCAGAGATAATAATAGTTGCAATGTAGTTGCATTTACAGCAGCTCAGATACCTGATATCGACGACAGAAAATACCCGGCTGAGCTGGCAGGTAAATTGTATCCCCGGGGTATCCCAATCTATGCTGAGGAGAATCTTCCTGAACTTATTCGCAAATTAAAGGTTGATGATTGTGTCTTTTCATACAGCGATATAACCTACCAGAAAGTAATGTCAGTAAGCGCAATCGTACATGCAGCAGGTGCAAACTTTATCCTGCTTGGCCCTCATGATACCATGGTTAAAAGCACTAAACCTGTCATAGCAGTAGGGGCTGTCAGAACGGGGTGCGGAAAAAGCCAGACATCAAGAAGAGTCATCGAGATTCTTATGGAAAAGGAACTGAAGGTTGTTGCGGTCCGTCACCCGATGCCATATGGAAACCTGGCCGCTCAGAAAGTACAGAGATTCGCAGCTGTCAGAGACCTTGAAAAACATAAGTGCACTGTGGAGGAGATGGAAGAATATGAACCTCATGTGGTAAGGGGAAATGTCATCTATGCCGGTGTCGATTATGAGGCAATTATACGCAGGGCCGAAAAGGATCCTTCCGGATGTGATGTAATTGTCTGGGACGGAGGCAACAATGATTTTCCTTTCTACAAGCCGGACCTGATGATAACCATTACAGATCCTCACAGAGCAGGTCACGAGTTGAGATATTATCCGGGTGAAGTGACTTTGCGTCTGGCTGATGTCGTTGTGATAAACAAAATGGACAGCGCTTCCCCGGAAGATATACAGACTGTACGTGAAAGCATCGAGAAAGTCAATCCGAAAGCTGTGGTAGTCGACGGAGCATCACCCATCAAGGTAGATAATCCTTCAGTCATTAAAGGTAAAAAAGTGCTTGTCGTGGAAGACGGACCTACACTCACCCATGGTGAAATGAAATTCGGAGCAGGCATTATTGCTGCCCGTAAATTCGGGGCATCAGAACTGGTTGATCCGAGGCCTTATATAACAGGAAGGCTGAAAGAAACTTTCAGTATCTATCCGGGAATCGGAACCCTTCTTCCTGCAATGGGATACGGCGAACAGCAATTAAGCGACCTGGAAAAGACCATCAACAGAACAAAATGCGACAGTGTCGTAATTGCCACACCCATAGATCTAAAGAGGATAATTGATATTAAAAAACCAAATACCAGGGTATATTACGATCTTCAGGAAATAGGCTATCCGAACCTGACACAGATTCTTGACGAGTTTATAAAGAAGTATAAGCTGGGGAAGAAGAGGTAGCCCCATCCCCTTGGATTGCTACATGTACTCACACCCAAACCCCCTCTCTACTTCGTAAAGAGGGGGAAAAGAAGGGGGTGAGTACGTGTAAGTCAAGGCTTACTTCTTCACATACTTCTCCGTCCTTGCATCCTTGATCACACCGCTCCAGTTTAATCCGAAGCCGAAATCATAAACATTCCCTTCTGAATCAGTATGACAGGTCATATCAAATGGCATATCTTCCTTCTGCAATTCTACAGTTTTCATGTCAGTTGGCATCTGCATCGGTAATAATCCTGATGGCTCAGCTGCTCCTGTCAGAATATCAAGGATCACCTGATCCTGAACTTCAAAAGTAGCTACAATGACGTCGACATCCTTTTCAAATTCACTGAAAACCATTGGCTTTGACATGTTGACTGATATAATCACAGGTTTACCCTTCATGGCTTTCTTTGTATCAAGAACCATTTTCAGGTCATTTGCATTGAATGTTTCAACTGACTTACCACGGTAAGTACGGTTCGTAAATGTCTCCAGTGGATCGCCTCCGGCAATGCTTGGATCACGCGCATCAACAGCAGTATACTTTCCGTACTGCAAACTTATGGGAACATAGCCATTCCCTCCTTTATTAACATCTTCACGACTGTATCCGCTGCCTCCATTGGGACTGTTTATTATAACGAGCGCAAAATCGGCTTCAGCAGGATTCTCCGTGACGTTGAAATATTTCTTTGCAATCTCAATATTGATGGGATAGGATTCAGAAGCTGGAGTTTCCATGCCGAAGAAATTCCTTCCTGCAGGAGTTGCTCTCTTAGGAATATAAACTGTTTGGTTTTTCTGCAACGGAAGCACTTTATCCTTGTTCTTCAGCATTACGATGGATTTCAGCTGTGCATCATAACCTGCTTTCATAAACTCTATATTGCCTGTAACGACTTTTGTTACCTCAGGATTGAGATAAGGATTTTCAAAGAGTCCGACCCTGAAAATATTCTTCAGAAGGAGGACAGCTGATTGTTCCATCCGTGCACGCATAAACTCCTCACCATGCTCCTTTACACCCATCTCATAAGCTTCCACTACTGGACCAGCATCGTTATTGCCACCAAACTGGTCAACACCTGCCATAATTATTTTATAATGTCTTTCAACAACCGATAGTTTTTCAGCTCCCCAGCAGGTTGTGCCAAATCCATCCACGGCAGTCTCATCATTTGTAACGCCCCAGTCGGTACATACAACGCCATCAAATGCATATTTGCCTCGTAAAAGATCTGTTATTAAATACTTGTTATAGCTGTTGCCAACATTTTCATTATTTACATTATCAATTCCATAAGATATTGTATAATAGGGCATTACAGCAGAAGCCATTTTTGTTTCACCTTCCAGTTTTAAGGCTCCCTCAGTGAAGGGAATAAGGTTGTCAGCAAGATTATTACCGGGATAGACAGCATACTTGCCAAATGCAAAATGTGCATCACGTCCTCCTTCTTCAGGCCCGCCGCCCGGCCAGTGTTTTATCATGGCATTTACGCTGTTATAGCCCCATCCGCCGGTTATTGCCCTTTCACCTGTAGATGTCTGGAATCCGTCAACATAAGCTCGTGCCATATCAGCGGAGAGCTGAGGACTTTCGCCGAATGTGCCGCTCACCCTGCTCCAGCGGGGCTCAGTGGCCAGGTCAATCTGAGGTGACAAAGCTGTTGAGATCCCCAGTGCGCGGTATTCCTGTGAGGCGATCTCACCAAACTGTTTGACTATGGCAGGATCAAAAGTAGCTGCCATTCCGAGCGAACCCGGCCACATGGAAATCTGTCCTGCTGAACCTACATTATATTCTGCTGTTGACATGGCCTGATGCCTTGGATCAGAACTGTTGTTTGCGGGAATTCCAAAACCAATGCTTTCGCACAGAACCTGGACATTGTTGTTCCAGACCGCAGATACCTCAGGACTCTCTACAGACGTAATAAGTACATGGCGCAGGTTGTCATCAGTAAGGAACTTAACCTGCTGGTCAGTAAGGTCTGATGCTTTCGCACCGCTCTCTCTATAGGATTTTCCACCGTAAGTTGCTCCGCCAAAGGGACCGCGGCCTGGTCTTGAAGGAATAGACTGGTGGGCGCTGTAAAGCATCAGTCCGGCAATCTGTTCAATACTCATTTTTGAAGCAAGATCTTTTGCCCTTTCATCAGCAGTCAAACGCCAGTCTTCGTATTTATCAAGCTCACCATTTCTATTAAGGTCCTTGAAAGCAAATCCTTTTACTGTTAATAATTTAACACCAGATGTGGTATCGTACCCGAGGGTCTGGCCATTTTGGTTTGTGACAATCCTGAACGATCCCGTTCCGGTTTCACTCCATTTTTTGCAGCCTGTCATCATCATGCCTGCTACGACAGCAACAGCCATAAAATAAAATGCAAGTTTTTTCATTTTAGTCTTATTTATTTGAATTTAAGATATTTAGTATATATTAACGGCGTACGCGTGCATTTCCTTTCCAGATGCTCCACACCTGTTCTTCATCGGCAGGCTGACAATAATCAGTTACAACTGTTGTTGCCAGGGCTCCAGTTGCCCATCCGAACTGGATCCACTTTTCAGGGCTCCATCCTTTCAGGATTGCATAAAGCAAACCTCCAACAAATCCGTCACCGCCGCCTATACGGTCAAGTACCTGAATTTCACGCGGCTCAACAACATGCCAGTTATTGCCTTCAAGCATTATGGCTCCCCAGAGGTGTTCATTGGTGCTTATTACCTGTCGCAGGGTGGTGGCAAAGACAGAAGCATCGGGAAATGCTTTTCTTACTCTGCCTATCATTTCCTTGAAACTGTCAATCTTGGAGCTAAGATCCTTACCTCCTTCTTCCGGTCCCTGGATGCCGAGGCAAAGCTGAAAATCTTCTTCATTGCCGACAAGAATATCAGCTATCCCTGCAATCTCCTTAAAAATTATTGCGAGCTCTTTTTCACGGTTTTTCCAGAAGGTCGCGCGATAGTTAAGATCAAATGAGATGCGTGTACCGTTTTTCTTTGCCGCCCGTGCCAGTTCAAGGCAGAAATTGCTTGTTTCAGGTGACAGGGCGCCTATTAATCCTGAAAGGTGAAGGATCTGAACGCCCTCTTTGCCAAATATCCGGTCCAGATCGAAATCTTTGACATTCAGGGTTCTGCCTACTTCCCCGGCACGATCGTTCTGAACCCTGGGGCCGCGCAATCCGTAACCGGCATCAGCAATGTTGAACTGGTGACGGTAACCCCATGGCCCCACCTGTTCAACATCAACACCTTCATATACCATATGCCTGCCAGCCAGGTTATCCTTAATGAGTCTTGCTATCGGACTCTCCCTGACAAAAGTTGTCAGGACTTTTACAGGCAGCCCGAGAAATGATGATATGCTTGCCACATTTGTCTCGGCGCTGGTAACATGCATTTGGAATGTATCACTGCAATGAACCGGCTGTCCGTTTGCAGGAGTAATACGGATCCCCATGCTGGTTGGCACAACAAGCGCCCATTTGAAATCTTTTCTGAGTTCTATTTTCATAAATTAATAAGAATTTATTTGAGTCAAAAATTTGTTTTTAGGAATTAAAACATCCACCTCTCCTTCCCGACCTTCGTCCGGGGCGGGCTCTTCAAAGGGGGAAGAAGTCCTGTTCAACCTTCTTCAACTCACTTCAACCTTTCCTTTAGCTTTTTCCCTTCTTCTTCAAATCCGGGTTTATTAAGCAGGGCAAACATATTCTTCTTATATGCTTCAACTCCGGGCTGATCAAATGGATTTACATCCAGGATATACCCGCTTATTGCACATGCCAGCTCAAAGAAATATATCAGCTCACCAATGTAATACCCATCAAGTTCAGGTACATTAATAGTAATTACCGGTACATTTCCATCATTATGAGCAAGAACCGTCCCGGTTTCAGCATTATGATTCACTTCTGAGAGTCTTTTCCCGGCCAGATAATTAAGCTGATCTGAATCATCCTTTTCAGACGGTATTGTCAGCTTTTTCCCGGGATTTCTTACAGAGATCATCGTTTCAAACAGTATCCTCTGACCTTCCTGAATATACTGTCCGAGAGAATGAAGGTCAGTGGTGAAGTCAACTGATGCGGGAAATATTCCTTTTCCCTCTTTGCCTTCACTCTCACCGAAAAGCTGTTTCCACCATTCCGACAGGTAATGAAGACGGGGAGTGAATCCGACAAGAATCTCAACAGGCCAGCCTCCCCGGAGTATGAAATTACGGGCTGCAGCATACATCAGCACAGGATTAGCGGCAGCATTTTTATTATGTCTTGATGCATCTTCCATAACCTTTGCTCCTTTAACCAATGCTCTGATATCCAGTCCGCTGACTGCTATTGGAAGAAGCCCGACAGGAGTAAGGACCGAATAACGACCTCCGATATTATCGGGAATTACAAATGTCTCATAGCCGTTTATATCAGCAAGTGATCTCAGCGCGCCCTTTGAGCTGTCAGTGATGGCAATTATCCTGTCAGCAGCAACAACCTTACCGACTTTTCTTTCAAGATGGTCCTTGAGGATCCTGAAAGCTATTGCCGGTTCTGTCGTTGTCCCTGATTTTGAAATGACGATTATTGAATAATTTCTGTTTTCAAGTATTTCCAGAAGATCCGCTATATAATCCTCGCAGATATTCTGTCCTGCATATAGTATCTCATGATGTTTTGATTTAAGCAGTGACGGAAATGAATGGGAGAGAGCTTCAATGACAGCTCTGGCCCCGAGATAGGAGCCTCCGATTCCGATAACAACAGTAGTATCTGATACTGATCTCAGGTGTCTGGCAGTCTTTTCTATCCTGTCAATCTGGGGAAGAATATCATCGGGAAGAGAAAGCCATCCGAGAAAGTCATTTCCTGCTCCTGTTCCGGCATTGACAGCATCAAGATGCCTGGCTGATTGCTGTGCCAGGGCTATAATCTCCTCATATGCTACAAAGCCGCCGACGTTTTTCAGATTAATACTTATATTTTCTTTCATGGCATTAAGATTTTTTTGTACCCAGGTATAATACAAAAATAACAAAAAACCGTCAGGGATAACCCTGACGGTTCATAATAAGGAGGGAAATATATATTTAATGGAATTTACCTGCTGTGAATGCCTCCTGCGCTTGAAGAATTGGCATCAAGGTATTTCGGATTGCCTTTGTAATTAACATCGCCTGCGCTGGATGCTCTTGCCTTCAGACGTTCTGTCACATATATATCAGCATTACCTGCGCTGGAAACACTAATATCAGCTTCTCTTACTTTAAAGTCATATGCATTCAGATCACCTGCACTGCTGAGATCTCCTTCAAGCATATCAGCTTCACCGGTCAGTGTCATATCTCCTGAACTGCTTATGCCAGCCTCCACATTCTTTGCATAAACCTCAAGTTTTATATCTCCGGCACTGCTGGCGTTTAACTTCAGGTTATCTGTTCTGACAGGTGTTTGACTGATCATATCACCTGCACTTGAGGTGCTCAGGTAATTGATCTCTTTCATTGCCACATACACCCTTTTCAGTTTGGCTTTACGTATATTTACATCAGTGTAAACATGAAGAACATTATCCTTGACTTCAGTGAGAATATATTCTTGCAGATTTTCGTCAGTTTCCACCGAAAGGCTCATCTTATCGCCCTGTGACAGGAATACATCAATGCCGGTGCTGACCTTCACACCTGTAAATGATCCTGCCGTTCTCTCCTTTTTTACAACATTACCATCGCCGTAAACGATCTTACGAAACTGCCCTTCGGCACAGGAGCTTATGGCAACACAGAGAATCGCAACTGTAAAATACTTCAGGTTTTTCATCTTCTTCCTTTTTTGTTTTTTTAATCAGATTCCAGACTAAAGACAGGAAGAAAATCCGATTGTTGCATGAAACAGAGGGAATTTTACAAATCAGGTAGCATGCACTCATCCCCCCGACCCCCTTTGCTGAAGCAAAAAAGGGGGAGAAAATAGAGCAGTAATTTATTGTTACGTGTTGATTATCAGGCATTTCATCCCCCTCCATGCTTCAGCAGAGAGGGGGAGTGAGGGGGTGGGTACATGTTAGTGCCACTTGAATATCTTCAATCCGGCAGCAAAGAATATCACTCCTGTGGCAGCAAGTATGATAGCAGGTAATGAAATTTCAACAAATCCTGCTCCTTCATTAAAGATGCTCCTCATCGCATCGGTAAGCATGGTAAGCGGCAATTTCTGAATGACCGAAATACTCCAGTCGGGGAAATTGGTATAGCTGAAAAAGATGCCTGACAGCACCATCATAGGTGTAACAATAAAGTTGATAAGTCCGTTTCCGACTTCTGTATTTGATGTATGTGAAGAGACCAGAACCGCGAGACCCGCAAAAGCAATATTGCCTGCAAGAAACAAAATGATCATTGCAGGAATGCTTCCCTGAATCGTCATGTTAAAGGCAAGCAGAGCAAAAACCACCATGATCATTGCCTCAATGAAGTTCATTGCAATCCTAACAGTTATAAGCGCGATAAGGAAATGTGACTTTTTCATAGGGGTTGCTACCAGGCGCCTGAGAAGTTTCTTTGACCGTTTTTCAATTATCCCGTAGCTTATGCCCCACATGGTTGACATCATTACACCAAGAGTAATGATCCCTGGGATGAGGAAATCAACATATCTTGTCCCGGCAACAGTAAGCGGTTTTATTTCATCGGTGTTACCTGAAGGTATTATGTGTCCTGATCCGATAACAGGACTGAGCTTCATATAAGTAAGCTCTGCGTCGGAATTTACAGGATCGAAGTGGTATTCAGTGTTGCCGTTGTTATTGAAAAGGATAAGGTTTACGGTTCCTCTTTTAAGAAGTACCATTGCATGGTCCCACTCCAGCTCATAAAAGAGAAATTCGGTATTTCCAAGTTTATCATCCTTTATTTCAAAGCGCCATTTAAAATCATCCTCTCCTGCATCTGAAGAAGTGTTAATTTCACACTTATTGTTAAGGAAGGAGAATATAGCCGAAGCGTCGATCTGAGCATTGGTTTCAGGTATTATTACGGCCACTTTACGAAGGACATCTGCTTTTTTGGTGAAGGCCAGACCGAGTCCAAGCGACATAAGAATCGGGAATACTACTCCCCATAAAAGAACTCCCGGTTCACGTATTATTTCACGGAAATGGGTCAGGGTAAGATACCATAACTGTCTTAATCTAAGCACCTTACTCATAAATCCTCCTCCCTGTCAGTGAAACAAAAAGGTCATCAAGGGTTTTCTCTTCAACCAGAAGCTGGTCAATTGTTCCTTCACGAAGGATCACTCCGTTATCGAGAATGATGATATGATCACAGAGCTTTTCAGCCTCTTCCATGTAATGAGTTGTCAGGATCATTGATGTTTCTGACATCTCTTTAAGTTTTCTGAGAATATCCCATATCTCCCTTCTTGCATTGGGATCCAGACCCGTTGTCGGTTCATCAAGAAGAAGAATTGCAGGTGTGTTTATAAGCGCAATACCTATAGCCAGACGCTGCCGTTGTCCGCCTGAAAGGTTAACTACATAAGATTTTCTTTTGTCTTCCAGTCCTACTATATCAATTATTTCGTTGACTCTCTTTTTCCCGAGATTAAAAAAGCCTGCAAAAAGCTGTAAAGTTTCAGTAACTCTGAGCTTGTCGATGAACCTTGTCTCCTGTAGTGCGAGTCCGATGATGCGGTGAAGCTCATCTTCATTTCCTTTCCAGTGCTTGCCCATTATGGTGATCTCACCTTTATCAGGTTTTTGTATCCCCTCGATCATCTCAACAAGGGTTGTCTTGCCCGCTCCGTTTGGTCCCAGCAGGGCAACGAACTGTCCTTTAGGGATATTAAGACTGATTCCTTTTACAGCCTGGACCGTTTTGAATGATTTCCAGACATCTTTTACTTCTATGACATTCTGGCTAGGCATATTTAAAAAACAGGTGAAATTAAGAATTGTTTTGGATTAACAGTATTACAGATAACATATCATCTCTGTCTCTCAGATTTTCATGTACTCATCCCCAAGCCCCATTCTCTGCTGAAGCAAAGAAGGGGGTGAGTACATGTTATTTTGTTCCAAACAATCTGTCGCCTGCATCTCCCAGGTCGGGGACAATATATCCGATTTCATTCAGTTTTTCATCGAGACCTGCAAGATAAATCTGCACATCGGGATGATCCACTTCGATCTTTTTTACCCCTTCAGGTGCACCTATAATACACACAAGCTTGATTTTTTTTGCACCGCTCTCCTTGAGTGCCTGTATTGCTGCCGTAGCGCTTCCTCCTGTTGCAAGCATTGGGTCAAGCACCATGACAACCGCATCTGAAAGATTATCAGGCAATTTGGAATAATAGGTCATGGGCTTAAGGGTTTCATGATCCCTGAACATACCGATATGTCCGACTTTTGCATCCGGGATCAGGTTGGTTATTCCTTCAACCATTCCGAGTCCGGCTCTCAAGACAGAAATAAGCACTACCGTTCCGGCGAGCTCCCTCGTTGTGCATTTACCCATTGGAGTTTCTACAACTGTTTCTTTCATGGGAAGGTCACGGGTGATCTCGTATGCCATCAGAGCTGCTATCTCGCTAAGGTTATACCGGAAATCCTTGGTTTCGGTCTCTTTTGGCGAAGCTGCGTAAGCTTATGTGTTATCAGCGGATGCTCAAGTACTTTCAGCATATTTCGTAAGATTGAATCCGGCAAAGTTAATGTAAATTAGCTGCGTAGGAGCGATCTGTATTATGGATATTAATAAATTTGTTAATGCTTTATAAGCCGCATAGCGGCGACTTGTATAATTTAATTAAGTAATATGATGGATAATAAACATAAACAACTGGCCATTTATTTCTTTTTGACAGCTCTTAGCATTATTTCCTGTTCTGCTTTCAGTCAGGCATACGACAGCGGTAATTCAGCTACTCCGGTACAGGGCTTTACCTGGCCCGAAGGTAAACAAATGGCTCTGAGCCTGACATTCGACGATGCCCGTCTTTCACAGCCGGATACAGGTATTCCCCTTCTCGACAAATATGATGTGAAAGCAACTTTTTATATATCCCCGGAAAATATGATTAACAGGCTTGAAGCCTGGAAAAAGGCCATCAAAAACGGTCACGAGATCGGAAATCACTCTGTCCTGCATCCCTGCTCGGGAAATTTTACCTGGTCAAGAAGCAGGGCTCTGGAAGATTATACTCTTAACAGGATGAAGACGGAACTGGATTCAGCTAACAGACTTATAAAGGTAATGCTGGATGTTAATCCGGTATCATTTGCATATCCCTGCGGACAAACCTTTATAGGCAGGGGAATAAATGTACAGAGTTATGTGCCTTTGATAGCGCTAATGTTTGAAAGCGGACGCAGCTGGCTTAATGAGGCGCCAAATGATCCGGCATATTGCGATCTATACCAGCTCAATGCAACTGAACTGGACGGTAAATCATTTGAACAGATCCTGAGATTGATAGAGACAGCAAAAGCAAGTGGATCCTGGCTGATCCTGGCAGGACACGAAATGAATGTTGAAGGGAACCAGACTTCTCAGTTAAAAACCATTGAAGCGCTATGCAAATATGCTACGGATCCTGCCAATGGCATATGGATTGACAATGTTCACAACATAGCCTCTTTTATAAACCAGAAGCGTAAGTAATTATTTCTTTTCTATCCTCGCCGCCCATCCTCCTGCGGGTGCAAGATTGATCTTCAGTTTATCTGCAGATGAAACTTTAGTCACCTCTTTTTTGTAATCAGTAGCATCACGGCCTGCATTGATCCCGTCCATAAATATGTCAGCTTCGTATGATCCTGCAACAAGGAAAGAAAGATCAATAGTCAGTTCACGTGGTGTCCAGTTTGTCATTGCCCCCACATACCATGTATCTCCTTTTCTGCGGGCAATAGCCACATATTCGCCTACTTTTCCGTCAAGTGGTACGGTTTCATCAAATACAGTCGGCACACTTGTAATAAAATCGGTGCTCTCCTGCTCTTTCATGTAAATTGTCGCATTGTCTGAAAGCATCTGAAGCGGCACTTCAAAAATCACATACATCGCCAGCTGATGGCACCGGGTTCCCTGGCTCATGGGATTGGAATTTATCGGCCTGAAATTCCTCCTGTTCGAGTTTCTCATAGCACCTGGAGTATAATCCATCAGACCGGCCATCATTCTTATATAAGGAAGACTTACATCATAACGGGGAACATCCTCATTCGCCCACTTTACATTTTCCATCCCTTTAACACCTTCATTACCAACTACATTTGGATATGTCCTCTGAATCCCGGCAGGTTTGAAAACTCCGTGGTAATCAACAAGCAGATGGTGATCTGAAGCCTTTTTTGCTATTTCGTATGTTGATGCCACGGCAACCTGATCATCCCTGTCAATAAAATCGATCTTAAAGCCTTTGACACCCATTTCCGAATATTGCGGGAAGATCTTATCCATCTGCTGAAGGATCTCAATCCATGAAGCCCAGAGGATCACTCCGACATTTTTCTGCTTGCCGTAATTAACGATCTCATTAAGATCTATTGCTGAAATTGTCCTGGAAAGATCATTAGGCATTGACCAGCCGGCATCCAGAATGATGTACTTTATTTTATTTGCAGCCGCGAAATCAATATTATATTTGAACGTGGCAGTGTTCATCCCTGCCCTGAAATCAACGTGCGAAAGATTCATGTCATTCCACCAGTCCCAGGCTACCAGACCCGGTTCAATCCATGAAATATCAGTCAGTCTCGGAGGCGAAGAGAGCTTCTGGACAATATCAACGTTCAGCAGGTCTTTATCTTGTCCGCTTATAACAACTGCTCTCCACGGAAAACTACGGGTACCGTTTGTTTTTGCGATATAATCAGCTCTCTTTGCGGGTATCAGGTTTATGCCCACCGTCTTGAATTCAAGAGGGTATGGAGCAAAGACTCCCTTGAATCCCTGTCTGGTCTGGTTGATATCCAGGAACATTCCCGGATAATCTTCAAGATCTGCTTCAATGATCACAACTTTTCTGCCTTTTTCAGCATCAACCAGCAGAGGCAGGAATGCCAGTGAGTCTTTCCTGAACTGGGAGATCTTCTGTTCAGTATAGAGTGATTCAAATGAACAGTTAAAGATCTTTCCATCCCGGTAATCCCACATATAAGGGATAAATGCCTTATGATCAGCTGTGAAGTTGAAGTTTGCTTCCTCGTTTTTAATTATCAGTTCACCCTTCTTTTTAGTAAAGAACCTGTAAGCCACGGCATCATTATATACTCTGAAGATCACGCCGTAATCACCTTTACAGGTCAGTGTAAGCTGGTTACAGTGATCAGTTACAGTTGCCTTTTTATAATTTATCGCATTGAATGAAGTATTTATTTCAACAGTTTTGGCAGAGCTGATTTTGGGATTGTCTCCCAGGATTACACCATCCATAAGCTGCAATGAGATTGCCGAAGGTGCTATTAGCGGTTCTCCTTTGTACTGTACCGACCATTGAAGTCGGGTTCCGGATTCAACATTCAGTATTATGTTACCGTCAGGTGATTTAACTTCAAATACCTGATTTTTTTGTGCTGTTAGCAACGATGAGCTCAGTAGCAGAGCAAATGCCAGATAGGTATGGTACTTTTTCATTTTGATTGAGGTTCATTTGAGGTTCAAATTATGAATAAAATTTTAAAGTGTTATTAATAATCTTAAAATAATTGGGACTAAAGTCCCAGAGAAAGGGGAATGCTCTTTCACCGTCAGCTGAAGCTGACGGCAATTGAGCAACTCCTCACTTAATCCAAGTTCAAAGGAAGAATTTCCTTTACCGTTGGCTTCAGCCAACGATAATTAAAATATCTTTCCTAATTGTCTGTATTTGAATCAATTACCGTTGGCTTTAGCCAACGGATAGCAACACCCCCAGAATTGGGGCTTTAGCCCAACAGGAAGAATTGGACTAAAGTCCCTGAAAAGGGGGAGGGGCCTTGTTACCGTCATCTGAAGCTGACGGCAATTGAGCAACTCCTCATTGAATCCAAGTTCAAAGGAAGAATTTCCTTTACCGTTGGCTTCAGCCAACGATAATTAAAATATCTTTCCTAATTGTCTGTATTTGAATCAATTACCGTTGGCTTTAGCCAACGGATAGCAACACCCCCAGAATTGGGGCTTTAGCCCAATAGGAAGAATTGGACTAAAGTCCCTGAAAAGGGGGAAGGGCCTCGTTACCGTCATCTGAAGCTGACGGCAATTGAGCAACTCCTCACTTAATCCAAGTTCAAAGGAAGAATTTCCTTTACCGTTGGCTTCAGCCAACGGGTAATAACACCCCCAGAATAGGGGCTTTAGCCCAATTTTTCTTGCCAAAGAAAGATATTTTTATTATCTTTAACTTGTTATCGCTAGCATTTCTATACCATGTCTTATTTAAGAATTTTGGTTCATTGCGTATGGACCACTAAAAACAGGATCCCTTTTCTTAAAGATGAAATCAGGGATAAAGTAATCTATCATATCCGTGAAAATTCTCAGAAAAGGGGTATTTATATTGATCATATAAACGGATATTATCAACATCTCCATGCATTGATATCACTTGGAGGGAAGCAGAATGTTTCAGACATTATGCAACTGATAAAGGGGGAGAGTTCATTCTGGATAAATAAAAACAAATTAACCAGAATGAGATTTGAATGGCAGGATGACTTTTATTCAGTATCAATTGGAATGCCACAACTTGATGCATTAAGACAATATATAAGGAATCAGCCTGAACATCATAAAACAATCTCTTTTGAGGAAGAATTAGAAAAGATACTTGAGGAGTACCAACTACAAAAGAATTGGACTAAAGTCCCTTAAACAGAGAGAGCTCTTTCACCGTCAGCTGAAGCTGACGGCAATTGAGCAACTCCTCACTTAATCCAAGTTCAAAAGAAGAATTTCCTTTACCGTTGGCTTCAGCCAACGGGTAAAGGCATGTCCACAACAAGGGGCTTTAGCGACATGAAGAATTGGACTAAAGTCCCTGAAAAGGGGGAAGGGCCTCGTTACCGTCAGCTGAAGCCGATGGTAATTAAAATATCTTTTCTAATTGTTTGTTTTTGAATCAATTGCCGTTGGCTTCAACCAACGGTTAAAAGGCACTCCTCTTTTAAAGGGCTTCAGCCCAATTAACTCTTTTGGCATATTACTCATTCTTTCCTAACTTTATCATGTATCTGAAATAATAACGGAGGTATCAAATATGAAAAGTAAAATAATGAGATCATTCGGTCTGATTGCAGTATGCCTGTTAGTAATTCAAAATGGATTCAGCCAGAATATAGGTCTGGTTGATGTAAAGAAGGCTGAACTTATTATCACTGTCGGAGGTCCCGGCGCTGATGTGCCCGGATTTACTTCTGAAGCAATACAGATAGCTCTTGATGCCGTAATAACAAGAGGCGGAGGAACTGTAAAGCTTAATCCGGGAACTTATGATATTACCGGTCCGGTGAGGCTTTCTGATAATGTATCACTGATCGGATCAGGCCAAACAACCATCCTGCGAAAATGCGACGGATTCAAAACCAGCTTTATCATTGATGCCGACTGGGGCATGCTTAAAGCCGTGGTGAAAGATGCAAGCGGCTTTAAGATCGGAATGGGCATCCAGTTGTACGATGATGCTCATAATTCAGGGTGGGATGTGACAACCGCGGTTATAACAGATATTCAGGGTAATACTATTTATTTTGATAACAGGACAGTAAATGATTATCTCGCTTCACTGAACGGAACCATCACGAACAGTTTTTCAATTATTGAGGCAGTTGATGTCGAAAATGTTAAAATTGCGGATCTTGTCGTGGAGGGCAACAAGAGTACAAACCACTATATAAACGGATGCAGGGGAGGAGGCGTATATATTCATAAATCAAAAAATTGTCTTGTTGAAAATGTAAAGGTGAATGAGTTCAACGGCGACACCTTCAGCTGGCAGATCACCGAGAACATAACCGTGAGAGGCTGTGAAGCTGCAAACGGAGACGGGCTCGGGTTCCACCCCGGAACAGGATCGGACCACTCAATTGTTGAAAACTGCATCAGCCATCATAACAAGGGAGATGGTATCTTCCTCTGCTGGAGGGTGCAGAATGGGATCTTCAGGAATAACAAAACATATGCAAACGGCGACAACGGATTTTCAATAGGTCACAAGGATACTGATAATATTTTTGAAAATAACAACGTTTACGAAAACGGCTCCCATGGTGTCCTTTTCCGTAATGAAAATGAACAGAATGCAGGACACAGGAACACATTTACAAATAATACTATAGAAAACAACGGGATGAATGGTGAGGCAAGCGGATTTTACATCGGCGGTGAAACACATGACATTACGATAACCAATAATATTATCCGCTCAACAGGCAAGGGAAACCAGAAGACAGCGATTTTTGCCGGTAAAAAATCATCAAATGTGACAGCAGCCGGGAATACGATTTCAGGATCAAAGGAGATTGTTTATGAGAAATAGATTAAATAAATGAACCACGGAATAACACGGATTTACACAGAGTAAATATCCGTGTAACTCTGTGTGATCAATGGTTAAAGAGACTTAAAATTATGAAGATTGTAAGAACCAGAATTCCGTTCATAGTTTCTTATCAGTTATTGATTTTCTTTCTGCTTTTTATTGGTTGCGGCAGTTCACCTGAGAAAGCAAATCATGACGCTGATACAATAAGTTTAAATACGCTCGGCTATGATCTGAATAATCCTGATGTAACTTTTGTTCTGCCGCTTGTTCTTCATGAAATTTCAGGCATTGCTGTAATTGACTCATCATCAGTCGCATGCGTACAGGATGAGAACGGGATTGTCTTTATTTATAATGTGCGGAAAAAAGGAATCACGGATCAGATCACCTTTCACGGGAATGGCGACTATGAAGGGATTACAAACGAAAATGGCACGATCTACGTTCTGAGAAGTGACAGAACCTTATTCAGGATAAAAAGTCTTAAATCCTCAGAGCTGGCAGAGGAGATACGTCTGAAGGTACTTCCTCATAACGATTATGAGGGACTTTGTTTCGACAGGAAAAACAACAGGCTCCTGATCGCTCCTAAAGAAAAAATTGAAAACGGCTCTGGAACAGGTGTCAAACGCGGGATCTATGGATTTGACCTTAAAATAGAGATACCTGAAAATGCCCCGGTGATAGGTTTTAATCTGGCTGTAATCAAAAAATTCGCTGCTGAAAATAACATATTTCCCGTATCTGAGACTGATAAGAAAGGCAAGGGTGATAAGTCTGAAATCAATTTCAGTCCTTCTGCAATAGGTATCCATCCGCTTACCGGAAAGCTGTTTTTATTGTCATCAACCGACAGGATGTTATTTGTTTTTGACATGAGCGGTACAATTGAATTTATGACCAGACTTAATCCTGAAATGTTTACAATGCCGGAAGGGATCACCTTTTTTGAAAACGGAGATATGCTGATATCAAATGAGGGGCAGAAGGGAATACCCACGATTCTTAGATTCAACTATAAAAATGATTGAGATTCCTCATTCCTCCCCGACATGTCGGGAATCCTTTCAGGAGTGTCAGCGAGGAATCTTCCGAAATAATAAATCAGTCCTTATAGTATATATCCAGCCAGGCTACCTGTCTTTTATAGTTTACTCTACGTATTTTAACCTTTAAAACATCTTTTCCGGTCAGTTCTGAAAGGTCTTTCAGAAGCTTATGGTTTTTGTCTGATTTGAGAAACAACAGGTTTTCATAAATGATCGTGTGTCTTACAACATTATTTTTGGCCGTAAATTTCTCGAGAATAATTGCTGAAATAATGATTATTATGTTGAAAATGAAGACTCCCAGAACCGGGAATTCTATAAGCTTCAGGGAATTGATCACCGAGATCCCGATGACTGTAAAGATATACGACATATCTTTCAGACTGAAATTCCTTGTCCTGAACCTTAGAATGGCAAAAATGGCAAACAGACCAAAAGCCATGCCGATTTCAATCCACACTGATTTCAGCATAGAGGTAATGAAGAAGACCGTTATGCCCATCAGGAAAAATGTAAACAGGAACTTTTCCTTTTTTGAGTATCTGAAATAAATACCCCGGATGAGGATAATAAGAAATACAATATGAATTGCAAAACGTATTATGATCCCATAGAAATCCGGATTATTCAAATTGAAAAAATTGTCAGACATATTTTATAGAGTTTTAGTTTAGAAATTTTTACAACTGTTAAGTAAATCATCCACGACAAGATTTCTTCCTCCCAACTGGTTAAAAAATCCATCCAGGTATAAAGTCGATTCTCTAATTAATTTCTGATTTAAATGGGGGGATTCATTGATCACCCTGTAAAAATCTTCCTTTTTTGCTGAAAATATCTCCAGACGTTTCAGAAAAACTTCTCTGCTCCTGCACACACCCGTGAATAGACGTTCACGGACAGATTCAAGTCCTGTTTCTTCCACAGGTAAAGCATAAGATGGATTCACAAGACCTGTCCAGTCAAAGTCGTATGGAATGGATATGCCTAAACCTGCAGGATCAATAATCAGAGGTCTTATTATCTTAACATTGTGCTGACCCGGTATTGACCAGTCATAATTGCCTATCATATAATTGAATATGGCCATCCGGTCCATGATATATGGAACAATGTTTTTCTGTGTAAGGTTAAGCGATTTAACCTGGTAACTATTTGTCCGGGTAGTCAGCATTTCCAGAGGTTCTATGAAAATCCCGTAATGCTGGATAGGCTTTCTCTTCTTTTCGGTATCGATATAATTTATAACCAGAAGCCTTACCCTGAAACTGGTATCAGTAAGAACATTAAAAAGCTTGTATGCCAGGTATTCCTTTAAAATGTATTCTTTATTTATGCTGCCTGACTTGCATTGTGTAACCAGTTTTAATTTGGTAATACTGTCAAGGTCTGAATACCCGAAATCTGTTTTCTTGAGATTCAGTTCAATCGGAGCGAATACACAGAACGAATTGCGGAATATTCCACGGGTTTTCATCCGTATATCCCGGCTTATGGAGTCGGTTTCACTTAGATGAAGGGTGAGATTGGCCTTTAGAAATTCTTTTTTGGGCTTGGTCCTGAAATATGTTGAGAGATCGAACCGCAGGGTTATTTCAAGAAGGTCTTCATCCTCGAAAAGTCTGAAGCTCTTACCAGCAGTATCAGGAATAACTGGCTGGATCCGTACATCATCATTTTGTCCTGCTGAATGGGAAGCAATAAAAATCAACAGGCATATCTGCAATAATCCTTTTTTTTTCATATTATATCAAATTTATTAAAATAATATGATGATTAGTTGTTATTTCTCAGCTTTTTTCAGTGCTTCTTCCGCTGATGCCCTGAAGATATTATATGACCATGTGGCTCCCGATACTGCATCTGTTTTGCTTATGTCCTGTGTTTTAAGCAGGATTTTAGGGTATATCTGAACACCTTTTGAGTCTTTCCTGACTTGTTGGATATATTCAGGATTTCCCTTATAATGCTTCTTATATTTTTTTGTGAATGTCTCATGCAGGTTTGAATCCCTGATCATGAATTTTATCCCTGCGAACATTCCATCCTTGATGGTTATCCTCACCTTTCCCCAGTATGGTTCATCTATATAGCCATCCCTTGATTGACCGTCATATACGCCATCCTTATATATAACAATAGTGTCCTGTATTGATTTTTCACCTGGACTCTGAGCATGGCTCATGTAAAATGAAGATGTCAGGATCAGCATTATTACAGCGCCTGAAATAAGAAAGATCGCTGGTGCTTTCATGTTGATGTTTTTTTGACAGATTATTTCCTGATCCAAAATTAATTAAAAATAAGTATTAACAATACGGATTTCGCTTTAACTTAGCAAGCTCTATATTGCCGGCGGCCCAAACCTGATTTATTTATTTGACTCATATTTCAAACTTTCATAACTTTATCACTATGAACAATTAATATGGCGAGCCTCATCCACGGATTTGAATACGACATCTTTATAAGTTACAGCCAGAGAGACAATAAATACGATGGCTGGGTAACTGAATTCGTCAATAATCTCAAACGTGAGCTTGAATCAACTTTCAAGGAGGAAGTCAGCGTTTATTTTGACGTTAATCCGCATGACGGTCTTCAGGTAACCCATGATATGGATGCCTCGCTAAAAGATAAGCTTAAATGTCTGATTTTCATGCCGGTCATTTCACGAACTTACTGCGATCCCGGATCATTTGCATGGGAAAGTGAATTCAAATCATTTATTAAACAGGCTTCCGGAGACCGGTTCGGGTTAAGGATCAATCTTCCCGGCGGCAATGTGGCAAACAGGATATTCCCGGTGAAGATCCACGACCCGGATGCTGCTGATCTCAGGTTGTATGAACAGACAACCGGAGGAGTTCTCAGGGGAGTTGATTTTGTCTACAGGGAACCAGGTGTGAACAGGCCGCTGACAACAGAAGATGATGAAGCGAAAAATCTGAACAATATCAGCTACAGAAACCAGATAAACAAAACAGCAAATGGCATAAAAGAGATTATTGCCGGATTAAGAAATCCTTACAGGGCAAAGAAAGTGAAATCAGCGGATAATATCATAGAGAAACCATTTCACGGGAAAAGTCCGGGAACAAAGATCATAGCCGGATCCTTAATATTGCTTGCATTACTAACGGCTGGTTATTTTATCATTACAAACTTCCCAAAGTCGCCGGGAAAATCTAAAAAGTCAATTGCTGTTCTGCCGTTTTTTGATGACAGTCCGGATGCTGGAAGTACCTACTTCGTTAATGGTGTTATGGACGAGATCCTGACTGATCTTCAGAAAATAAAGGATTTCAGGATTATATCGAGAACATCCGTTGAACAATACCGGGACCGTAACAGACCTGTTATCCCTAAAATAGCGCAGGAACTGAATGTCGAATATATTGTTGAGGGAAGCGGACAAAAACTTGGCAACAAGTTTGTTCTGCGGGTGCAATTAATTGCCGTTAAGAGAAATACGGAAAATCACCTGTGGGCCGAATCATATGAACAGGAGATTGTCAACACCGCAGATATCTTCAGAATTCAAAATGAAGTAGCCCAGGCTATCGCTGCTGAATTGAAAGCAACTATATCACCTGAAGAAAAGAAACTGATAGAAAAAGTGCCGGTTGTTAATCTTGCTGCTTACGATTTATTTATGAAGGCGGAAGATTATCATAAAAATTTCCAGCTTACACAAAATTTGGATTCATATCAGAAATCAGTTGCTTATTACCTGGCTGCTCTTGAAATTGATTCAACTTTCGCAAGAGCATACAGCGGTTTAGCTTTCACATTTGGCGAGCGGGCTTACTGGGAATCCTTTTTTAACGAAAGCTTCCTGGATACATGCTACAAACTGGTAAATATTGCACTTTCCCTTGATGATCAGCTGGAAGAGGGTTATTTTTTGAAAGGGATGTATCACTGGGCAAACGGGCGACTTGAGGAAGCTGTAAATGACTTTGACAGAGCCCTGTCAATTAATCCAAACTATTTTAACGCATATTTTTACAAGGGAAGAACGCTCACCCTGCTTTTACACGACTATGTTAAAGGAATCGAAAACTACCATGAAGCATCACTCCTTATCAGGGGTGAGGAACGTTCCTCTTTACTGAGAATTATCGGAAATGCATACCGGGATGTGGGATTTACAGATGAAGCCGGAAAATATTACCAGGGGGCATTTGTCATAGATAATAATAAAGCATTGAATTTCAATAGTCTGGCATGGATTGAGTTCAGTCTTGAGAACTTTGAGGAGGCTCTGAAGCTTGCAAGAAAAGCTGATGAGATTGATTCCACAAATCTGAGCGACCTGATGTTTTACAGTGTGCCTCCCGGTCATGATATAGGAGCATATCTGCAGGCTGAAAAACTTGTCAGGATGTTTAATAAATCGGGTACTTTAAATCTTGTGCAATCACATCGTATCGGATACGCTTTCCATCAGGTGGGTAAAATCGATGAAGCAAAATACTATTTTGATCAGCAGATCAGATATTCGGAGGAGAGTATAAAACTCAGCAGGGATAATGCTCAGAGGAAAGCTGCCCAGTATGACCTGGCTGCAACATATGCTTTCCTGGGTGATAAGGTAAAATCATTTCAATATCTTGATGAGTTTGAAAAAACAGATTTTTACCAGTTATGGTGGGTGAGTCTTGCAAAACATGATCCCCTCTTTAGCAGTATAAGGAATGAAGAACAGTTCAAGAAGATTTTGGAAAACATGCAGGCAAAATACCAGGCAGAGCATGTAAGAGTTAAGAAATGGCTTGAAGAGAGGGAGATGCTATAAGCAATGGAAGGAGTAATGAGGAGAGGAGGAGTTTGAACATACCAGCAGAATATGTTCAGAATATTCGAAAAAATTGGACTAAAGTCCCTTAAACAAAGAAAACTCTTTCACCGTCAGCTGAAGCTGACGGCAAATGAGCAACTTTTCATTGAATCCAAGTTCAAAGGAAGAATTTCCTTTGCCGTTGGCTTCAGCCAACGATAATTAAAATATCTTTCCTAATTGTCTGTATTTGAATCAATTGCCGTTGGCTTTAGCCAA
>Ga0307379_10000293_pt1 | contig 87514 bp, 91 predicted proteins | sample UN2MG_FD_202237 | JGI IMG/M metagenome (GOLD analysis project Ga0307379, IMG submission 202237) | Soil microbial communities from Risofladan, Vaasa, Finland - UN-2 | ecosystem: Environmental > Terrestrial > Soil > Coastal area > Acid sulfate soil | place: Finland: Risofladan, Vaasa | collected... | reverse complement strand
GGTTCTCCTGCATGCGGTCGGCGATCTTGTTGAGAAGCGTCGCGCGCTCGGCCGGCGAGGTTCTGCCCCAGGCGTCCTTCGCCTTGTGAGCGGCGTCGAGCGCCAGTTCGACGTCGGCGGCTTGCGAGCGGGCGATTTGACAGACGGGCTTGCCGGTTACGGGGCTAATATTGTCGAAGTAACGGCCATCGACCGGCGCCACCCAATCGCCCCCGATGAAATTGTCATATTTGGGCCGCAAGGCGACTTGCGAACCCAGGGTCTCGATGACCTCATGCAACATGGACTCTCTCCCTAGACGACTGCGAATTATGGTTATTTGGCTACCATCTGAAACCCGGCCTTGATCTCCGTCAAGCTGGAGTTGAGCCTAGGCAACCAGGGTCCGGGGAGGGCGTTCATTTCCAGGCAATTAGGAGGGAGAGATTAGATGGCCAATGAAGCGAACCGAAGCGGGACCAATCCGGTCCTCGCCATCTTGCTGATCGCGGCCCTGATCGGGCTTGGTGTGCTGGGCTATCTTTACTACCGGGAGCAGCAGGATATGGTGAAGGTCGACGTGCCGGGCTTCGAAGGCACCATCACCGAGGGCGACGGTATTGACGGCGTCAACATCGAGATCGGCAAGGATAAATAAAACGACCTCACCCTGAGGAGGCCGCGGGACGCGGCCATCGCGAAGGGTGCCCATGCTTCGAGATGCGCCCCTAGGGCGCTCCTCAGCATGAGGCCGTGCGTTCAGGGGATCAGCACCGCCGCGCCTTGCAGCGCGCCCTTGCGCAAGAGGCTGAGCGCTTCATTCGCCTCCGCGAGCTTCATCGGCACCACGCTGGTCTTGACCGGCACTTGAGGCGCGAGCGTCAGGAATTCACGCGCATCGTCGCGGGTGAGATTGGCCACCGAGCGCACCACCCGTTCCTCCCATAGGATGTCGTAGGGAAATTGCGGGATCTCGCTCATATGGATGCCGCCGCACACCACCACACCGCCTTTGCGAAGAGCGCGTAAGGCCGCCGGCACCAAAGGCCCCACCGGCGCGAAGATGATCGCCGCGTCCAGCCTCGAGGGCGGCGCTTCGTCGGAGCCGCCAGCCCACACCGCCCCGAGCCGCCGCGCAAACTCTTGCGCCTCGACGTCGCCCGGACTGGTGAAGGCGTAGATTTCGATAGCCTGATGGCGCGCCACCTGCGCCACGATATGCGCCGCCGCGCCGAAACCGTAGATCCCCAGCCGCTTGGTGGGTCCTTGAAGCGCATCCTCCGCCATCTTCAGCGAGCGATAGCCGATCAGGCCGGCGCACAGTAACGGCGCGGCCTCCGCGTCCTTGTAGCCGTCCGGCAGCGCGAAGCAGTAACGCTCATCCGCCACCGTGTAGGCCGCATAGCCGCCGTTGATATGGTAGCCGGTGAACAACGGATGGTCGCAGAGATTCTCCCGGCCCATGCGGCAATAGGGGCAGGTGCCGTCCGTGTAGCCGAGCCACGGCACGCCGACACGCGCGCCTATGGCAAAACCCGTCACCTCGTCCCCGAGCGCTTCCACGCGCCCGACGATTTCATGCCCGAGCACGAGCGGCAGTTTCGGCTGATCGAGCTCGCTGTCGACGATGTGCAAATCCGTGCGGCATACCCCGCAGGCCAGCACTTTCAGCAGGATCTGCTTCGGCCCCGGTACCGGTACGGGCAGCTCGGCTGCCTCTAGCGCCTCATGCGCCCCGTTGAGCACCATGGCCTGCATCGTCTTGGGCGCCATAGGGCTACTCCATCGACCTATTCAATGCCGCTCACGATCGCCGCCTTCATGGCGTCGTCGGGTTCGCCGAGCCAGTGCCGGTAACTGCCGGCGGTGATCAGGAGGCCCCAGGCCTGGCGGGCCTCCGGCGCGAACATCACGTAGATCTGGCTGTCGGCGCAATTATGCGGCTCGCAGATCCAGGCGAGCGTATGGGTTTCGCCGCCGACGGGCACCTCCACCACGGGTGAGCCGGTGGCGTTGAACGTGCCGCCGAATTTGTTGACCCATAGCGGCACCTCTTCGCCCTTAATCATGTTGGCCCAGGCGGAGCGATAGGCGGGGTTCTTCATCAGGTCCGGCAGATAGGGCGCGTCCTGCGCGAACGCGGGCGCCGCTCCGGCAAGAAAAAGCGCAAACAGCAATCTGGCGAGCATCGGCCGCTCCATTGGCGAGGTGGGAGCCCCAACCTTAGCATGGTCGGTCGAGGCGGCAGAGGCGGGCGCGCCTCGCCTAGTCCGCGGCGCCGCTTCGCCTATTTGCGCAAAGCGCCATGGATGGCGTCTTGAATGCGCTGACTGGGGCGGCCGATCCAGGTGATCCCGCTGGGTTGCGCCAGCATGGCCCAGGCGTCGCGCCCTTCCGGCGCGAACAGCACGTAGAGCTGATTGGTCTCGCACGCATTGGGCTTGCAGGTGAAGCCGAGCGTATAGATCTCGCCGTCGAGGGCCACCGGGATGCTCGGGGTTGGCGGCCCGTCATGCATCGTTGAATACTCTTTGACCCATTCCGGCGGCGTCTCGCCTGCCATCATGTTCTGCCAGGCATAGATATATTTCGGGAGCTTCAGCAGCTGCCCCATCACCGGGCCCTTGCGGGGCTCCGTGGCCGTCTCCTCGGCGAGTGCCGGGGCCAACAAGCCGAGCAGCAACGCAAACGAGAGTCGCGCAATCATTGATCGCTCCGTCATGCCGAATATGAGGGGCGAAGCGCTCGCACCTCAAGATGACGTTATTATTACGGTACGAAGGATCCGGCGCGAAGGCTCGGTTACGGAGTGTCCGGCGAGACCGAGACCCTAATGGCGGACCAGCGGCCAACCTTGCACATGGGGCCGCATGGCGGTCACGGGCGTGTCCTGCGGCTGGTCGTAGGCGGCGGACGGCTTTCGGCCTTCTCCCGCCACCAGATGATGGCCCGGCACCGGCACCGATGCGGTCCACAGCGCCTTGAAGGCGTGGCGCGCGCGCAGCGCGGCCTCCGGTGCGTCCGTCTCGAACAACACCAACGGATTGCGCGTGTCGGCGTCGCGGCGCATGGCGTCGCCCGACCAGCACATCTCAGCGCCGTAGGTGACTTGCTCATGGGCCTCGCGCAGGCGCGGATTGCGCGCCCAGCGGATCAGCGTGGTCGCGTTCGCGTCGGGGCTGAGGTCTGAGAGCGCGGCGAAGAGCTGCTGCAGATCGTCCTGCGGCTCGAGTTTGGCGAGGATGGCTTGCGCGCGAATACCCGCATCGCAAAGCACATCCTTCATCAGGATCAGGGCTTGCGCGGGCGCCGAAGCGGCGGAGCGCAGCACCAGCGTGCAGGCCGGCGCGGGATATTCCGAATGCGCCGCGATAAACCGGGACATGGCTTCGAGATGCCGCTCGAGCTCAGCCTGCTTGAGATTTTTGGAACCGTCCGAACCGACCACAACGCGCATGAGTCCCCCTAGGGCGTATGGAAGTGGCTATTGGGCAGACGCTTTCGTCGCGGCGTCACCCCGTCCCGAACGAGAATGGCCCGGAGCAGGTTAAGGAAGGCTTGATCGCCGTCTATTTTCGTAACGCCCGACAATTATCGCCCCGCGAGGCGTGCCCAACGGCTCCTTCCGCAAAATTCGGGGGTCTTCGGCCAGAAGAGGACGGAATCCGCCCTCAAGGATCAGATGAGCAACGCGCTCCCAACTGCCCATCCGTCCTGATTGAACCGGTCAAATGTGACCTGTGTGGGACGGGCCACAGCCTGAGCTGCTGAAGGAGACCCAAATTTCAACTCTAGGTAGAATCCCCAACCTCGGGTTGGGGCTTCTACCTAACTGAGCCTGTCCACGACGCGCCGGCCCCCGCGCGAGCGACCGGGGCTTTCTTTTAAGGGATCAAAGGTTTGAAGTTCTGGCAATATCTCAATGCCGGGTAAGTAATCATGCATGACGGGTTGCGTCCTGGCGTCAGGGGGTCTCTCTAGGTCAGGGCTAATTAGCCGGATGACTAGGTAGGCCCCTGCGAGGGCCACAGTAGCCAAAGCCAAGGGCCACCAGTCGGCCACTAGGCCGAGGAAGGCTGCAGAGATTGCCGTGACCGCTCCCATAACTCGGTCTTGATACACGGCATCCGTGCTTCACTCTACCAATACAACGTAAAACACTTAACAGCCTTGCATCGAAAAGACTGGCCCGGAACGACTAACAGGCCTTGTGTAGCTAAACCCCTGAAGCCGCCGGCTCAATTGGTCTCGTCGCGGCCGTGGACTTCAGCCGGGGGCGACGTGGCTTCGATGGCGGTGAAGGGCTCGACGATCGTATATTTGTGGGAGGCGCCTTCGGGGACGAGCCAGGAATCCCCAGGGGCCAGGTTCATTTTCTGGCCCTCGATCTCAAGCTCTGCCTTCCCTGCGATGACAAAGCCCACTGTCTCGTAGTCCCGTTTTGAGGGGGCTTTTTGATCGTCGGCGGGTTCCTGAACCCAAAGGCGCATGGAAACGCTCTTCCCGGAGGCCAGATAACGCTGGCCCATGTCACCTTGCGGCGACGTATCGGCTTCCACCTTCTTGAGCGTGGTGTCGGACATGAAATCCTCCCTTTAAGTTCGCTGGCCGGTTCCATCCGGTTGCCCTGGAACAACGAACGCCTTGGAGATTCGATCCTCGAACCCGGGATTTTGGCCGAAAACGGCGTAAAACCGAGCCGGCGACGCTTTTTATCGAGATCGGAGATTTTTTTGGGAACCCCCACGGGCATTGCGCGTTTGTTTTTCGGACCCGAGCGGCGCGACCCTATCCCCCCAAGCCCCGCCCCGCGCTGGTCCCCGACTCATCCCGAAAGCCCGGCTCCCCTGCCGGGCTTTCTTTTTGCCCCCACAGCGAAGCGCCGGTAACTAGCGCGCCAGCACGTCTTCCAGCGATTTGCCGGCCTTGGCGCCCGCGGGTCCACCATCGGCGAGCGCGGCGCGCACGCGCGGCAGGGCTTCGGGATGCTCGGCGCGCAGCCACGCGATCATCTGCTCCCGAATTTCACAGCGCAAATCCCAAGCCATGGGGGAGTTTCGCGCACTCACCAGCGCGCGTACCGTGATGGTCGCGGGCCCCGACTCCACCACTTGCAGATTGGCGACCTTCCCGTTCCACAGCTGGTTGCCATAGAGCATCTCCTCCAGCTTCTGGCGCATCTCGGCGATGGGCGCGCGATAATCGAGATGCCACAGCACCACGCCGAGAATATCCGCGCTCTCACGGGTCCAGTTCTCGAAGGGCTGCTCGATGAAACGCGACAGCGGCACGATCAGCCGCCGCTGGTCCCAGATCCGCAAGACCACATAGGTGGTGGTGATTTCCTCCACCCAGCCCCATTCGCCCTCGACGATCAGCACGTCGTCGATGCGGATCGGTTGGGTCAGCGCGATCTGCATCCCGGCGATCAGATTGGTGAGGATGGGCCGCGCCGCGAAGCCGAGCACCAGGCCGGCCACGCCGGCTGAAGCGAACAGCGACACGCCGAATGCCTGCACGGCGGGAAAGATCAGCAGGCAGGTCCCCGCCGTCAGCAGCACCACGATGATCACGGCCACCCGGCGCAGGATGTTGATCTGCGTGTGGACGCGCCGCGCCGTGAGGTTGTCCTCCACGTCGATGCGGTGGCGCCGCTCGATACGCCGCGCGGCGGCGTTGATGGCGATCACGGCGCTCCAGCCGAGCAGGATGAGCATGCCGACCTTCAGCACCCGCCGCACGACCTCCCCGAACTCGGCGTTGAACTCGATGGCCGGGAGCGCGATGACCAGGGCCAAAAGGATCATGGCGAGCCGTGTCGGCCCGGCGATACGCTTCAAAATCGTGCGGGCCATGCCATCGCCGTTGAACAGGCGCCGCAGCAGCGCGGACGCACCCGCGTGCAGCGCGATGGCCAGGACGATCGCGCTGGCGAACACGAGGACGATCGCAAGGTCAGCGCTGCCCGTGAGCGAGCGCAATTGGGCGTACCAGCTGACGGCGAGATCGTCGCTCATTCGGGTGGGCTCTATCTGATTCTAGGGTTTCGTCTTGTCCGAGAATAACTTACCGCATCGCAGCACGGTCTTCGAACCCCCGCGCGCCATTTCGCCGCGCGTGGGGTGAAAACGCGGAAACGCGGGAAAACTCGAATGCGCGAGGCGCCTCGGTGCTCAGCGCCGCGCGTCATCCCGACAGGTGACGAAACCAAGAAAGGAGAAACCCGCGCTAATTTGCGATTTTGCGTTGCAACACAATCTTGATTACATATTTGAAAATGATGACCGAGACACTCAGCAAAGACAAAATCCTCGCCGCGCTGAAAGGCGTGAAGGGCCCGGATCTCGAGGACGATATCGTTTCGCTCGGCCTCGTCTCCGAGGTGGTGATCCATAAGGGCAAGGTCTATTTCGCCATTTCCGTGGACCCGGCACGTGCCCGGGAGCTGGAAGAGTTGCGCCAGGCGGCCGAGAGCGTGGTGAAGGACCTTCCCGGCGTCGAGGGCGTGGCGGTGACGCTCACCGCCGACCGAGCGCCCGGCGCCGCGAGCCCGAACGGCAATGGCAACGGCTCCAGCAGTGGCAACGGCAACGGGGCCACCGCGCAGGCCGCGCCGCAACCCCAAGGGGTGCCGCCGCAACCTCAAGCGCCCGAAGGACCTGGCGTCACCGCGCCAGGGGCCGCCCGCGATGCGCGCCACCGTCCCGGCGGCGTGCCCGGGGTCAAGCACATCATCGCCGTGGCCTCGGGCAAAGGCGGCGTCGGCAAATCCACCACCGCGGTGAATTTCGCCCTGGCGCTGAAGGATCGAGGCCTGAAGGTCGGTGTGCTCGATGCCGATATCTACGGACCGTCCATGCCGCGGCTCCTCGGCATCCATGGCCAGCCCCAGCAGCTCGCCGGCAATAAGCTCGATCCCATGCGCGCCTATGGGCTGAAAGTCATGTCTATGGGCTTCCTCGTCGACGAGGAGACGCCGATGATCTGGCGCGGCCCCATGGTCATGTCGGCGCTGTCGCAAATGTTGAAGGACGTGGCTTGGGGCGAGCTCGACGTGCTGGTGGTCGACATGCCGCCCGGCACCGGCGATGCCCAGCTCACCATGGCCCAGCAAGTGCCGCTCGCCGGCGCCGTCATCGTCTCCACGCCGCAGGACCTCGCGCTGATCGATGCGCGAAAAGGCCTCAACATGTTCACCAAGGTCAACGTGCCGGTGCTCGGCATCGTCGAGAACATGTCGACCTTCCTCTGCCCCCATTGCGGCGAAGCCTCCGACATTTTCGGCCATGGCGGGGCGAAGGCCGAGGCGTCCAGGCTCGGCGTGCCCTTCCTGGGCGAGGTGCCGCTGACCATGGCCGTGCGCGAGACCTCCGACGAAGGCAAGCCTGTGGTGGCGACCGATCCGGAGTCCCCGGTGGCCAAGGTGTATCGCGACATCGCCGCTGCCGCTTGGACTGAACTCGAACGGGTCTCCGGGACCGAGCGTCAGGCGCCGAAAATTGTCATGGAAAACTAAAGGCTTGCGAGCAGTCGGGCGACTCAGCTAACTCAGAACGGGCGTGCGTGACGAGCGTTTGGCGAAACTATTGGCGCCCGGCCGTATGTGATTCATATCGACAAGCCCAGTCTTTCCGTCTGCGCCTTTGGCGCGGGCGCCGCCCATGCCGCGGTGCTCGCCCTCATACTTCCGGTCATGGTCACGCTGCCCGCGCCTGAGGACCAAGCCCAAGGCACCGTCGCTATTCAGGTCGCGGTCCGATCCATCCCGCCTGCGTCCTTGGTCGCGGCCGCTGCGGCCGCGCCCGACATGCTCGAAGGCGCTCTGGCGGGCGAGGGGGACGTTGACGACACGGCGTGGAATGAACTGCCACCGCAAGAGCTCACGGGCGCCTTGCCGGACATTCCGGAACAGGCGCCGTTGAACGAGGCGCCGGCGGTCGCGGCCAAACCGCCGGTTGAGAGTGCCGACCCCGTCATGAACCCGGATGCGGCGCTGATGGAGCGCGCGCTCGAGTCCGAGGCGGAGATGGAGCTGCGCGCGGTCGCGAGGGTCGAGGCCACCGAGCCTGCCGCCTTCAGCGAGTCGGAGGCCGTTTCGGTCACCGTGCCGCTGCCGTTGCGTAAGCCGGCCATGCGGGCCGTTATTCGCGAAACCGTCGAGGTTCGCCCGGCGCCTGCGCCACGCAGGCAAGTGCCCGCGCGAAGGACGACCACGCGCGCCGCGCCCAAACCTGTCTTCAAGGGATTCTTTGGTGGACGCCCGGCCACGCCAATGAAGGAATTTCCGTTCCCGGCGGGGCGCTGAGGCGCCCGTGAGATCTGCCGTCTAGGCCGCGCTCGAGCGCCGCACCCGGATCGGTGTCACCTTGCCGTCGCTGCCGCGTTTTTGCTTTTGAGTGTCGTCGGCTTCCGGATGCCCGTAAAGGAATCCCTGGACCTGGCGACAGCCAAACTTGCGCAGCATCTCAACCTGTTGGGTCGTCTCCACACCCTCCGCCGTGATGGTCACGTCGAGCGACTTGCCGAGCGCGATGATGGTCTTGACGATCGCCCGCATCGCCGGGTCGCGCGTCATGTTGCGGATGAATTGCCGGTCGATCTTGATCTTGGAGAACGGGAAGCGGGCCAAGTAGCTCAAGCTTGAATAGCCCGTGCCGAAATCGTCCATGGCGATTTTTACGCCGAGATCGCGTAGGCGGTTCAGCTTACCCAACACCTCCTCGGTGTCGTTGATCAGGAGGTTCTCGGTAATTTCGAGCTCGAGCCGCTGCGCGGGCAGGCCGGTCTCGTGCAGAATGTCGGCGACCGTTTCGGCGATATCGCTGTCGCGGAACTGCGCCGGCGACAGGTTCACCGCCACGGTCAGATGTTCCGGCCAGTCCACGGCGTCGAAACAGGCGCGCCGCAAGACCCACTCGCCGATCGGCACGATGAGCCCGGTTTCCTCGGCGACCGAGATGAAGTGGCCCGGCGCGATCTTGCCGTGCACCGGATGGTGCCAGCGGATCAGCGCCTCGGAGCCGCATTGCTGCTCCGACATCAAGTCGTATTGCGGTTGGTAGAGCACCTCGAATTCTTCGCGGCCAAGCGCCAGTCGGAGCTCATGTTCGACGGTGCGCCGGCGCTGGAGAGCCTTGTCCATGCTCTCCTCGAAGAAGCACATGCGCTGGCCGCCGTCGCCCTTGGCGCGAGACAGCGCAACGGTGGCATGGCGCAGCACGGTGGCGGCGTTGTCGCCATCGGCCGGCGCCAAGGCAAGTCCGACGCTTGTGGTGATGAGAATTTCCTTGCCGCCCACATGGAATGGCGACCTCAAGGCAGCAACCAGCCGGTTCATGAAGGCCATCACGTCGCCGAGATTGGTAATGTCGACGAGCGCAATGGCAAACTCATCGGCACCGAGCCGCGCAATGATGTCGCGCTCCCGCAGCGTATCTCGGATGCGCGCACCGATTCCGCGCAGCACTTGATCGCCGCCCCCATGTTCCGTGGCGTCGTTGACCTCTTTGAACTTGTCGATGTCGAGACAGATAATGGCGATATGGGTGTTGTCCCGCTTCATGCGAGTCATGGCCTCGCCCAGCCGCTCGGCGAACGCCCTGCGATTGGCGAGCCCGGTCAGCGCATCGTGGCTCTCGAGATAGCGGACCTGTTCTTGCGCTTCACGGCGTTCTTGGCTGCGCATCCAGGCAAAGGCGACAGGCGTCGCCACACCGATGCCAAGCAGAACAAGCGTCACGATGGCGATAAGGCCGAAATAGCCGGTGAACACGGCCGCCTGATCGGTTTGGTCGAGATAGACGATCAGCGTTCCATTCGCATGCTGATTGGGAGTGAGCGGCAACCGCAAGACGGCGAAATGCGATGGTCCCTCCTTGCTGGCGCTGGTGTAGAGACCGACAACGGCGCCGGGCTGGGCAGGGTTGCTTTTGACGTCAACCAGCTCGTCGCCGAGCTCGAGATTGGCTTGTCCGCTGGTGAAGACGAGACGTCCGCGCGCGTCGTAGAGCTCGTAGCGCAGCACGCGACGCGCATATCCGGATTGTTGAAAAACTTCGCCGAGCTGGGGGGCAAGTCCCGGGCGGGTCAAGGCATCCAACGCAACGTTTGGCTGCTCAAGCAGTTGCGCGCTGATGCGGTCTTCGGCGACGAGAGCCTCGCGCTCCAACTCCAACTGACTGACTTTGCCCGGTGCAATAAGCGCCGTCACGGCGATCACCGCCGATAGCAGCGCCAATCCCGCCCAGTGCCAATATTTTGTCAGATATCTCTTGAGTAACATTGAGCAACCGCAGCCGTTCAGCAGCCTCCTATGCCGCTGATCCCGGAGGGAAAACTACCCGCCCGGGGTTAAGAAACGCCCCAGGCGAAGGGGTTGTTCGACGAAACGTATTGGCGCGCCGGCGCGCGACCACCAGAAATTCTGAAAAGGAGTTGGATTCCAACGGCGTAGGCGATTCTTAACCCTAGCCGGACTTAGCCACCCGTGGCCGACATATGGCGCGAAACTGCGGGGCCCGCGGCCCGATCGATAACGAAATCATGGCCTTTCGGCTTGCGGGCCATGGCCTCATCGATTGCGGCATGCAGAAGCGTGTCGGACGGGCTCGCCCTCATGGGCTCCCGGAGATCCGCGGCGTCCTCTTGCCCGAGGCACATATAGAGCGTGCCGGTACACGTGACCCGGACCCGGTTGCAGGATTCGCAGAAATTGTGAGTCATCGGCGTGATGAAGCCGAGCCGGCCCCCGGTTTCCGCGACGCGCACATATCTGGCGGGCCCCCCGGTCCGATCCGCAGTGTCCTTGAGTGTGAGGTGTTGGGAAAGCCGCGCCCGTACCAAGGATAGCGGGAGATATTGATCCGTGCGGTCCGCATCGATCTCACCCATCGGCATGGTCTCGATCAGTGTGAGGTCAAAGCCGCGGCCGTGGGACCAGCGCAAGATGTCCTCGATCTCGTCCTCGTTCATGTCACGCAGGGCCACGGTATTGATCTTGATCTTCAGCCCGGCGCGCGCCGCCGCATCGATCCCGCGCATCACCTGGTCGAAGTCGCCCCAGCGGGTGAGCACGCGGAACTTGGCGGCGTCGAGCGTGTCCAGCGAGACGTTGATGCGTTTAACGCCGAGGGCGCCAAGGCTATCCGCGAAGCGGTAAAGCTGACTGCCGTTCGTGGTCAGCGTTAACTCATCGAGGCCTTGTCCGAGATGTCGCGATAGCGCTTCGATCAGCCACAGGATATTGCGCCGGACGAGAGGCTCGCCACCGGTGAGCCTGACCCTTCGCACGCCGCGCGCGATAAAGGCGCTCGCCATCCGGTCGATCTCTTCCAGTGACAGAAGATCCTTGCGCGGCAAGAAGGTCATGTCCTCCGCCATGCAATAGGTGCAGCGAAAATCGCAGCGGTCGGTGACCGAAACCCGCAAATAGGTGATGGCGCGGCCGAACGGGTCGATCAGGGGAGAAATGGTCTCACTCATCTACGCGTCTTCATCCTCGACCACTTTGGTTTCGTCCTTGCGGCTATAGGCCTTGGCGTTCTTGACCACGCGCTTGCGGTATCTAGGGTCGGCAAGCGCGGCGGCAGGCGCATTTCTGCGTTTCACCGTGTTTTTCCGCTTCATCGTACCGGCTCGCGTCTTGTTTTTGGCGCGGCCCGCGCCTTGCGAGGTGACCGCCATGATGTTTCGCCTCTAATATGGGCTTTCGTCTGTAATATAGATATGCCGTGTTTTCCATATCACGAGACGGCATGCCAAAGGAGGCCAGGCGATGGACGAGGATCGGTTCAATATGTCGATGCGGAAGTTTCTGAAGGAGGTCGGCGTGACCTCGCAGCAGGCCATTGAGCGAGTGGTTCGCGAGGAGGGGCTCGGCGGCAAGGGCAAGCTCAAGATGAAAATGGTGCTGACCGCCGAAGGTGCGCCGCTCGACCACGAGGTCGAGGGCGAAATCGACCTCGGCTGAGAATGCGATGACGGCCTGGCCCACGGAACTCAAGCTCGACAAGGACAAGCGCGCATTGTTCGTGACGTTCGATGACGCCCGGCGTTACGAGCTGCCGGCGGAGATGCTGCGTGTGCTGAGCCCGAGCGCGGAGGTCCAGGGCCATAGCCCTGAGCAGCGCGTCACCGTGCCGGGTAAGAAGAATGTGCACATCACCCGGCTCGAGCCGGTCGGCAATTATGCGGTCCGCATCACCTTCGACGATGGCCACGATACCGGCCTTTATGTCTGGGACTATCTGCGCGACCTCGGCGAGAACGGCGAAGCGCGCTTCCAGAGCTATCTCGACGAACTCGCCGCCAAGGGCCTGACCCGCTAGCGGCCAGCATGCTTACGCATCGAGGACAATGCGGTAACGCGCGTTGCCGGCCGCGAGGTGCTCCAGCGCCTCATTCACTTGATCCATGGGAAATCGCTCCGTCTGCGGCGAGATGCCGTGGCGCGCGGAGAACTCCAGCATTTTCGCCATGACGACGGGGCCAGCGGTCGGCGACCCCGAGATGCTGCGCTGAGCCATGATCAGGTCGAAGGCGACAACGGGAATGGGTTTGAGCACCGCGCCGACGACATGCATGCGCCCCTTGGGAGCCAGCGTGCCGATCATCCTCTGCCAGTCCAGCGGCACGTTCACAGTGACCAGAAGCAGGTCGAGGCTGCCGGCGATCTTTTCCAGCTCTTCCTTGCTGCGGCTGTTGACCACGTGATGGGCGCCGAAGCTGCGTGCCTCGTCGGCCTTGGAGTCGGTGGAGGTGAACGCTGTCACCTCGCAGCCCCAGGCATTGGCGAATTGCAGACCCATATGGCCTAGGCCACCAATGCCCACCACGCCTACACGATCCGTCGGCCTGATCCGGTATTCGTGGAACGGGGCGAACACGGTGGTGCCGCCGCATAGCAGCGGCCCTGCATCGGCTCGGTCCAATTCATCGGGGAGAGGGATGACCCACTGCCACTGCGCGCGCACGCGGTCGGCGAAACCGCCCATATGTCCGATGATCGTCGGCACGTTCTGCTCACAGAGATTGGGATCGCCTGACATGCATTGCCGGCAATGCATGCAACTCTCCGCGCTCCAGCCGAGCCCGACCGACTGTCCGACCTCAACACCCTTGGCTTGAGAGCCGACGGCCACGATGCGGCCGACGACCTCGTGCCCCGGGACCGCCGGAAAGGTCGAGATGCCCCACTCGTTGTTGATCACCGAGAGATCGGAATGGCAGATGCCGCAGTGCTCGACTTCGATCTCGACTTACTCGGCACCAAGCGCACCCGGGTCGTATTCGTAACGCTCGAGCTTTTGCTTCGGTCCTTTGGCGGCCCACGCATGCACCATTGATCTGCTCTCCTGTTGTTCTGAATTGGGATCTGCTGGTTCAACGCTCTGAGCGACGATCCGTTGCCGGCCGAGCTATTTCGATTCCTCGGCGAGAAGCGCGGCTTTGCGTTCCACGCCCCAGCGATAGCCTGATAACGATCCATCTCTGCGCACGACGCGGTGACAGGGAATGGCGACCGCGAGCCGGTTCGCCGCACAAGCGCCCGCCACGGCGCGTGCCGATTTTGGTGCTCCGATCGCCGCAGCGATCTCCATATATGTCGCGGTCTTTCCGACGGGGATGCGGCGGAGTGCCTCCCAGACGCGATGCTGAAAGGCGGTTCCTCTGATGTCGAGGGGGAGATCGGGGTCCATTCCGGGCGCATCGACCAAGGCAACGACCCTTGCGGTCAGTTGCGCGAACGCAGCGTCGCCGTCGATCAGGTGCGCCCCGGGAAACTGGGCCCGCAATTCGGCAAGCAGGGGCTCGGACGCGTCGCCGAGAAGGATCGCGCACACGCCGGTGTCGCTCGCGGCAACGAGCACCTGCCCCAGCGAGCACGGGGCCACGGCGCATCGAAGCTCTTCGTTGGTGCCGCCTGCGCGAAAACTCTCGATCCCCATGCCGAGCACCTCCGGTGCGGCCGCGTAGAACCGGCTGTTGGAATTGAAGCCGGCATCGTAGAGCGCCTCCGTCACGGTTGCCTTCGTCTTGAGCCCCGCGCGCACACGCTTATTGCGGAACGCCGCGGCATAGGCCTTCGGCGTGACGCCAAGTGCGGCTTTGAACAGGCGGTGGAAGTGATATGGGCTGAGCCCCACGGCGTTCGCCAACGCGGCAAGCGTGGGCGGGCTCTCCGCCGCTTCGACCATCTGGCAGGCCTGGGCCAGCTTGGCTGCATGCTGCGCCTTCATCGACGATTGATCGGGTTTGCAGCGTTTGCAGGCGCGGAAGCCGGCAGCCTCCGCCTCCGCCGCGGTGTCATGAAAGACGACATGCGCGCGGTTGGGTCGTCGCGCCGGGCAGGAAGGCCGGCAATAGATACGGGTGGTCCGTACCGAATAGTAGAATCTGTCATCGAAGCGGACATCGCGCACGAGCACGGCGTCCCAACGCGCATTGTCGGGCAACGGCGGAAGGGAAGGAGGCGCGGAAATCGGAAGCGAGTTTGTCATCGAAGGTCCTGTGGAGGTCCTAGGAAGATCCTGGAACGTGCCTGTCCGCTCAAGACTGCCCGTCGAACTCAGGGCGCGCACGCCGGTTCTTGCTGTCAAAGTCGATATTAGCCCGCTTGGCTCGCTCGGGTCTCCGGGGAATGGTGACCTCCTGTGGAGTCATGGAGAAGGGCCAGTCTGGCATTCCTCGGGCCTGCTCCCCACATGCTACCCAGGGACGTGCATCTCAGCCCCGCTATCCGGTCCGAACTGTCGCAAACCATGGCCCAGCGTGCGCACTGTCATGGAGACGTCGCAGGAGGGGCAGGAGAATGTCGCAAAATCGTGATATTCCAGGCGCAAATAGAAGCCCGTCAAAACGCGTCGATTCGTAGCGGAGTCCAGGAGAAGGCCTTGACCAATCAGGCAGATCAGAGCGCCCGTACCCTGCCTCCGGGGCTGCTCTGGCGTGCCGGCCAGGTTGCCAGGCGGGGTCTTCGCGAACTGGCCGCACGGCTTTGGGCCGCCTTCTGGCAGGTCGTAATCGTCGCGGTCATCATGGCCTCTCTTGCGGCCCTCGGCGATCTGTCCGCCGGGCTCGCGCTCACCGCTTTCGTGGCCTTCGTGGGGGCCGTCGCGCTCCTTCCGCGCCAAGACGTCGACCAAGTGCTTGGCGAAGATCCGGTGCGTCAGGTGACCTCGTCACACGCGACGTCGGCTATGCACGTCATGGCGGAAGCGCTGCCCGATCCTGTCATTTTGCTCAATCGCGCCGGCCAGGTGCTTTCCTGCAACGCCCCGGCGCGCGGCATGTTCGCCTCGTTGCGCGAGGGAAGTCATATTTCCTCGGTGATCCGCACGCCGGAATTCCTCGATGCGGTCACGGCGGCGCCGAGGCGCCGGCATGCCGTGACCGTCACCTATGCCGAGCGCGTCCCGGTCGGCCGACGCATGGCCGTCACCGTGGCGCCCCTGACCCGCGGTGCGGAGAGTGACGGCAATATTCTCGTGCTCCTGCGTGATTTGACTGAGGGCGAGCGCATCAACCAGATGCGGGCCGATTTCATCGCCAATGCGAGCCATGAACTGCGCACGCCGCTGGCCTCGCTGCGCGGTTTCATCGAGACGCTGCAAGGCACGGCCAAGGAAGATCCGGGCGCGCGCGAGCGCTTCCTGCCGATCATGGCCGAGCAGGCCTCGCGCATGACCCGCCTTATCGATGCGCTACTCTCCTTGAGCCGGGTCGAGATGAATGCCCACGTGCCGCCGAGCGACCTCGTCGATCTCAACGACGTGCTGGGCCACGCAAAGGACACGCTGGAGCCGCTGGCCAGCGACAGCGGCATGAGCCTCGAGGTTCAGCGTTTTCCGCGGGCCGCGATTGTACGCGGCGACCGTGACGAGCTCGTGCAAGTCCTCCAGAATCTGGTGCAGAACGCGCTGAAATATGGAAACCGCGGCGACCATGTGCGGATCGAGGCCAAGCATATCCCCTCGCTTGGCCGGCAGAGCCGCGGCCGCTATGCCGTCTCGATCATCGACGACGGCCCCGGCATCCCGGCCGAACACCTGCCCCGGCTGACCGAGCGCTTCTATCGGGTGGACGTCGACTCCAGCCGCGAGAAAGGCGGCACCGGGCTCGGGCTCGCCATTGTGAAGCACATCTTGAATCGCCATCGCGGCGAACTCGCCATCGCCTCCAAGCCCGGCGAGGGCTCGACCTTCACCGTGATGCTCAACGAGGCGCGCGCGAGCTGACGAAGGCTTGCTACATCGCGTCGAGATCGACGCCGCTGCCTTCCTTCTCGAGGATGTCTTTGCGTTCGCTGTAGCGGCTCGTGAGATAGCCTGAGACACCGCGCGTCAGCAGTGTGAACTTCACCAGTTCCTCCATCACATCCACGACGCGATCGTAATAGCTGGATGGCTTCATCCGGCCCGCCTCGTCGAATTGCTCGTAAGCCTTGGCCACCGACGCCTGGTTGGGAATGGTGACCATACGCATCCAGCGGCCGAGCACGCGAAGTTGGTTGATCGCGTTGAAGGACTGCGAGCCACCGCTCACTTGCATCAAGGCAAGCGTTTTTCCCTGCGTTGGCCGCACCGATCCGAGCGAGAGGGGGATCCAGTCGATCTGAGTTTTCAGGATCCCCGTCATCGCCCCGTGGCGCTCCGGGCTGCACCACACCTGTCCCTCGGACCAGACCGATAGCTCACGCAGTTCCTGAACCTTGGGGTGGGTCTCCAGCGCGTCGTCCGGGAGCGGCAAGCCGGACGGGTCGAAGATCTTGACCTCGGCGCCGAACGCCTCGAGCAGCCGGGCCGCCTCCAGAGTGAGAAAGCGGCTGTAGGAGCGGCCGCGCAACAAGCCGTACAGCATCAGCAGCCGCGGAGGGTGAGACGGCGGGCGGGCGGGCGCGCTCTAGCAAACGCTGATCCGGAATGGCGAATACGGGTTGGACGATGTTGGGCAGGTCGCGCGGGAGGTCGCGCCCGGTCGGGGATTTATATCCATACATCCAGAAATATAGACATATCGGCGTCCGGTCAATCTGCCGGTGGAGGCTGGGGCCGATTCGGTTTTCCACAGCCTGCTTAGAGAAAGGCTATAATAATCAATTGGTTGATCTGTCATAAAGTCGAATCATCGCCGTCATAAAACAATGATCCATGGGGACTAGCGTGCCCGCGAGCTGGCGGCGTTGCTCGCGCTGGCGGAGGCTCATTTTCCAAGCAAGGGAGAGCGAAGTGAACAAGTTTACTATCGCAGCGTCGACGTTGGTCGTCGCCGCTCTATGCACGACCGGCCCAGCGCTGGCTCGTGATCAAATCAAGATCGTCGGTTCCTCGACGGTGTTCCCCTATACCCAGGCGGTCGCCGAGGAATTCGGCAAGAAGACCGGCAAGAAAGCTCCGGTTGTCGAGTCCACCGGTACCGGTGGCGGCATGAAGATCTTTTGCCAAGGCCTCGGTGAGGACAACCCGGATATCACCGGCGCGTCGCGCGCGATGAAGAAGTCTGAATTCGAGCTTTGCACCGAGAACGGTGTCACGGACGTCACCGAGCTTCTGATCGGCTATGACGGCCTTTCCATCGCCCAATCCAAGAAGGGCAAGCCGATCGATCTCAGCAAGGAGCAGATCTTCCTCGCGCTCGGGTCCGAGGTTCCTGACGGCGACAAGCTCGTTCCGAACCCGAACAAGAAGTGGAGCGATATCGACAAGTCGCTTCCGGACGTGGCGATCACGGTCTACGGCCCGCCGCCGACTTCCGGCACGCGCGACGCTTTCGTCGAGCTGGCCATGCACGAGGGCTGCGAGGAGCTCGAGTACTTCAAGACGAAGAAGGGCGAGCTCGAGAAGGGCGACTACAAGTCGCTTATCAAAGAGAAGTGCACGCCCATGCGCCAGGACGGCCCCTTCATCGAGGCCGGTGAGAACGACAATCTGATCGTTCAGCGCATCGAAGCCGATCCGAAGGCGCTCGGCATCTTCGGCTACTCGTTCTTGTACGAGAACCAGGACAAGCTTCAGGGCGTGAAGGTCGGCGGCACCAAGCCGGGCTTCGATACCATCGCTGACGGCAGCTACGGCCTTTCCCGCCCACTGTTCATCTATATCAAGAACCCCCACCGCAAGGTTATCGGCGGCATGGATGAGTTCATCGCCGAGTACACCAGCGATGATTCCATGGGTGAGGACGGCTATCTTCACGAGCGCGGTCTGGTCGTGCTCCCCGAAGACAAGCTGAAAGAAATGCAGAGTCGCGCCAAGGAAGGCGAGAAGATGGGTCCTCCGACCTCCTAAGGCCGGATACCACTTCGACTGAGTTGATCGAAGGCGTGGCCGCGACGTCTACCACGCGGCCACGCCGACGATCGTGAGGCATCAAACGACTTAACGGCATGCTCCGCGGGGGGCATCTCGGGGACTGGCAGGCTTCAATGCTCGGCTCCCTTCTGCTTCTGCTTCTCGTGCTGGTCACAGGAAGCTATTTCCTCGGCCGCAAGCGCGCCGTGGCTTCGGTAAGCGGCCGCCAGCAGGAGCTCCATTCACGGCCAAACTATCACGGCGCCTATGTGGCGGCCTGGGTCGGAATCCCCGCTCTTCTCTTGGTCCTGATGTGGTTGCTGCTGCAAGGGGCCGTCATCGACAAACTGTTGCTTTGGAGCTTGCCGCCCGGCACCACGGATGGTCTCAACGCGGGTCAAGTCAGCCTCATCCTGAGCGAGATCAAGTCCGTCGCGGCCGGCAACGTGTTCAGCGAGCCGAGCCTCGTGGTCCAGGAAGCGGCCGAGCGTTACCACGCTTGGCAGATCATCGCCCGCTGGGCCATGGCAGCCGTTGCCTTGAGCATTGCAATTCTGGGGCTTTTCTTCGCCAGCCGCCGCATCAGCCCGGAGTTCCGGGCGCGGCACGGCGCAGAGCATATTCTGAGCGGTCTGATGATCGCCTGCTCCCTGATCGCCATTCTCACTACGCTCGGCATCGTGCTGTCGCTCTTGGTCGAGGCCTTGCGCTTCTTCGACCGCATTCCGGCGCTTGAGTTCTTCTTCGGCCTGAATTGGGAGCCGCAGATCCCCATCCGCGAAGGTCAGGTGACCGGCGGCGGCGCCTTTGGCGCCATACCGGTGTTCGTCGGAACGCTCCTGATCGCCATGATTGCCATGGCCGTGGCCACGCCCATCGGTCTCTACTCGGCCATCTACCTCACCGAGTACGCCAATCCGAAGGTGCGGGCAGTGATCAAGCCGGTGTTGGAGCTGCTCGCCGGAATTCCGACCGTCGTCTATGGCTTCTTCGCCGTCCTCACCGTGGCGCCTGCCATGCGCGAATTCGGCGAGATGATCGGGGTGCCGATCGCGCCGAACAGCGCGCTGGCCGCGGGCGGGGTTATGGGCATCATGATCATCCCCTTCATCTCGTCTCTGTCCGACGACGCCATCGCCGCCGTGCCGCGCGCCATGCGTGACGGCTCCTACGCGATGGGCGCGACCAAGGGCGAAACCATCACCAAAGTCCTGCTGCCGGCTGCCCTTCCTGGGATCATGGGCGGCATCTTGCTCGCGGTCAGCCGCGCCATCGGTGAGACCATGATCGTGGTCATGGCCGCCGGCATCATTGCCTCGCTCACGTTAAATCCGCTCGAGCCGGTCACCACCGTGACAGTGCAGATCGTGACGCTTCTCATCGGGGATACGGAGTTCGACAACCCAAAGACCCTCGCAGCCTTCGCCCTCGGCCTCGTGCTGTTCTTGGTCACCTTGGGACTTAACGTTTTCGCTCTTCACATCGTACGGAAATACCGAGAACAATATGAGTGATGCACAGGCCATAGGAGCCGCGGCTCCCGACAGTTGGGGCTCCGATCAGGCAAGACGGCGCGTACGGTGGCGCTATGCCGCTGATAGGCGGCTGCAGGCCTACGGCATCATTGCAATTGCGCTTGCCGTCGGGTTGCTCGGCGTCCTCATCACGTCACTGGTGCGCACGGGTTACCCCGCTTTCATCCAGACCAAGATTGACCTCCCGATCTACATCGATCCGGCCAAGGTCGATACCCAGGATCCGGGCTCCGGCAAGTATCGGGCGCTGGTGCGTGATGCCGTCGACAAGGCTGTCCCGGGTATTCCCGACGATCAAAAGCGGAGTATCGGCAAGATCCTGTCATCGGACGCGGCCTATATTGTGCGCGACTATGTCGTCGACCATCCCGACGCAATCGGCAAAACCATCACGCTGCCGATCGCAGTCTCCGATCCCTACGATCAGCTCTACAAGGGCGTCATCCCAAGAGAGATGGATGCGCTGAACTGGACCCAGGTTGCATGGTTCGAGCGCCTCGAAAACCGGGGTCTCGTGGTCGAGCATGACGGCCGCAAGAGTCTCGAGCTCGACGTCTACGTCAATCCTGAGATCGTGGAGGCCGGGCCGCCGCCGAGGGGCGACTTCGCCGTCCTCGCCCAAAGTAGCCTCAAGGCCTATCTGCCCAGAATTCGCGACACGTCGCTGGTCGAAATGCTTGCCGCGGATGCACCCAAGGCGATCGGCGCCCGCGTTGCGGCCGATCCGGACATCATCGGCAAGACGGTGCAAGTCTACTTCCCGCTGTCGCCGCATTACGTCACGCTGGCCGAGGGTCAGACCCCGAAGATTTTCAACCCACGCTTTTCGGAGGATCAGCTCAAGGCGTTTGACCTCCTGGACGAGAAGGGGCTTGTGCGCACCCCGTTCAACTGGGAGCTGTTTTTCAATGCCGACAGCCGCTTCCCCGAACGGGCGGGATTGGCCGGCGCCATCACCGGTTCGTTCTACGCCCTGCTGGTCTGTTTCCTGCTGAGCTTCCCCATTGGCATCGCCGCGGCGGTTTATCTGGAGGAGTTCGCCCCGAAGAACCGGTTCACCGACCTCATCGAAGTGAACATCAACAACCTCGCCGCCGTGCCGTCGGTGGTGTTCGGCCTATTGGGTCTCGCGGTGTTTCTAGGCTTTTTCGGCCTACCGCGGTCCGCACCGCTGGTCGGCGGCATGGTGCTTAGCCTCATGACCCTGCCCACGATCATCATCACCACGCGTGCCGCGCTCAAGGCCGTGCCGCCTTCCATCCGCGAGGCTGCTCTTGGCGTTGGCGCCTCGAAGCACCAGGTCATGATGCATCACGTGCTGCCGCTCGCGCTGCCCGGAATTCTCACGGGCACGATTATCGGCATGGCGCAGGCGCTCGGCGAGACCGCACCGCTGCTCCTGATCGGTATGAACGCGTTCATTCCGAGCGTGGAGAATATGGGCATTTTGGAGCCGGCGACTGCGCTGCCGACTCAGATTTTCAGCTGGGCAGACAGCCCCGAGCGCGGCTTTGTCTCGCGCACCTCGGCGGCAATTCTGGTTCTGTTGGGCTTTCTCGTCATCATGAACATTATTGCCATCACGCTTAGGCAGATGTTCCAGCGGAAGTGGTAGAAGGGGATCGATGTCATGGAGGCAAAGGTGGAAGAGCGGCCAGCCATCCGCGTAGAGGCGCCTGCGGCGCCACAGAAGAAGGAAGGCGCTTTGCCGGTTGAGCAGCACGAGCTCAAGATGAAGGCGAGCGACGTCAACCTGTGGTACGGCGAGAAACAGGCTCTATTCGACGTCAATCTCGAGATGTTCGATCAGTCGGTCACCTCCCTGATCGGGCCGTCCGGGTGCGGCAAGTCGACCTTCCTGCGCTGTCTCGACCGCATGAACGACGTCATCGACGGTTGCCGCGTCGAGGGCGACATCCGGCTCGACGGCCAGGACATCTATGCGCCTGGCGTAGACCCGGTGCAGTTGCGCGCCCGCGTCGGCATGGTGTTCCAGAAGCCCAATCCGTTCCCCAAGTCGATCTTCGAGAACGTCGCTTATGGCCCCCGCATTCACGGGCTCTGCAAGACCAAGGCCGAATACACGGAGATCGTGGAGAAGAGCTTGACCAGAGCCGGCCTTTGGGAAGAGGTCAAGGACCGGCTGGACGAGTCCGGAACCGGCCTTTCGGGCGGCCAGCAGCAGCGTCTCTGCATTGCCCGCGCCATCTCCGTGAACCCGGAAGTGCTGCTCATGGACGAACCGTGCTCGGCGCTCGACCCGATCGCTACGGCCAAGATCGAGACGCTCATGGACGAACTTAAGCAGAGTCTGTGCATCGTCATCGTCACCCATTCGATGCAGCAGGCGGCGCGCGTGTCGCAGCGTACGGCCTTCTTCCATCTCGGCAAGCTTGTCGAGGTGGACGAGACCTCGAAGATCTTCACCAATCCAGCCGATCAGCGGACCCAGGACTACGTCACCGGCCGCTTCGGTTGATGCCGGCCCATTAGGAGTTCCCCAATGGAACATCAGCACGAACATATCGTCAGGTCCTACGAGGAGGAGCTTGCGCTCCTCAACAACAAGATCGCCAAGATGGGCGGTCTTGCCGAGCAGGTGCTCGGCCAGTCCTTCGAGGCGCTGGAGCGGCGCGATCCCGATCTCGCGGCCGCGACCATCAACGAGGACGAAGAGATCGACGAGCTTCAGCGGGAGATCGAGGAGCAGGCCGTGGTGATGATCGCCCGGCGCCAGCCGATGGCCTACGACCTCCGGCAGATCATGGCCGCGCTGCGTATCTCCGCGGATCTGGAGCGCATCGGCGATCTCGGCAAGAATATCGCCAAGCGCGCCGTCGCCGTGGTCAGCGAGCAGCAGCCAAAGCAGCTCATGCTCGGCCTCAAGCATATGGGCGAGCTTGCCCTTGGTCAGCTCAAAGAGGTGCTCGACGCCTTCATCGAGCGCGACGCGGACCGGGCGCTCGCCGTTTGGTACAAGGACGAAGAGATCGACGCGATGTACAACTCGCTGTTCCGCGAGCTTCTCACCTACATGATGGAAGACCCGCGCAATATCGGGCTCTGCACCCATCTCCTGTTCGGCGCCAAGAATATTGAGCGCGTCGGCGATCACGCCACCAACATTGCCGAGACGGTCTACTATCTGGTGCATGGCCGGGCCATCACCGATCAGCGCCCGAAGGGCGACACCACGAGCACGACGCCGGTCGCGCTGAAGCGGTCGGCGGTCTAGGCCATGCTGCAGATGAACACGGCGAACGCCATGAATCCTGGAGCGAAGGTCCTGGTCGTCGAGGATGAGGAGCCGTTGGCCCTTCTCCTGCGCTACAATCTGGAAGCCGAGGGCTATGCCGTTGACGTGGTCCATCGTGGCGACGAGGCGGAGATCGCCATCGCCGAAAGCTCCCCGGATCTGATCGTGCTCGACTGGATGCTGCCGGGCATTTCCGGGCTCGAGCTTTGCCGCCGCCTGCGGACCGGCAAGGACTCCCGCACCATCCCCATCATCCTGCTGACGGCGCGCAGCGAGGAGAACGACCGCATCCGGGGCCTCACCACCGGCGCCGACGACTACGTGGTGAAGCCGTTTTCGCTGCCCGAGCTGATGGCGCGGGTGCGCGCGATCCTGCGCCGGACCAATCCGGAGCGGATCGCCTCGGTGCTCTCCGTGGGCGATATCGAGCTGGACCGTGAGTCCCACCGCGTCACCCGCAATGGCCGCCAAGTCCATCTCGGGCCCACCGAGTTCCGGCTGCTTGAGTTCCTGATGCAGAGCCCGGGCCGCGTGTTCAGCCGCGCCCAGCTTCTGGACGGCGTGTGGGGCCGGAATGTCTATGTGGATGAGCGCACTGTCGATGTGCATATCGGGCGCCTGCGCAAAGCCATGATGCGCGGCAATGAGCGCGACCCCGTGCGTACCGTGCGCGGTGCGGGCTACGCCTTCTCCGATAAGCTCGAAGAGACCGCCTGAAGTTTTGTCACCCCCCTGACGTGAGAGAGGCGCCGGGTCTGCGGCGCCTCTCTCATTTCCTGATCTGCGTAGGGAAGCTTAGCCGCTGGCAAAGCGCTTTTCGCGGCGTCTCGCCTGGGCCGGCTGATACGCCATGCGCGCATGGTGCTCGCAATAGGGCACCGTGCCGTCCTTCTTCCGGCCGCAGAAATGAAACTCCTCCTCCGTCGGATCGCCGATCGGCCAGCGGCACATCGACTCCTTCAGCGTGAGGATGCTGGCCCGCTCTTCGAGCGGGATTACCAGTTCCGCGACCGGCGCCGGCGCCGGCTCGTATTCAGCTTCGTAAGAGGGCTTCAGCGCCACGTTGCCCCGCGTCCCGAAGGTCAGCGATGGCGCGCGGTGCTGGCGCGGCGCGTGATTGCGCCGTGGTCGTGGCGCACTTGACCGCGAGCTTGTCGCCCGCCCCGAAAGCCCTAGCCGATGGACCTTGCCGATCACCGCGTTGCGGGTCACGCCGCCTAAGCGACCCGCGATCTGGCTCGCACTCAATCCCTCAGCCCAGAGCTTCTTCAGCAGTTCCACTCTATCATCAGTCCAAGCCATGGTTGGCCTCCTCGTTTGGACTCGGATTCCACCCGTCCCGCAAGACGGCATTTTTCGAAATACTCGGAATTACTGCTGAGAATGACCGCTCAGGCGCCCGCAGCACCCACGACATCTGGTAGCCGAGCAGTTATTACCCTACTAAAACCGGTAGAAGCCGACAAGCGTCCGCCACGCTTGGGTGCCCCGTTTTCCACCGGAACAAGCGGATTCTGCCACTTCTCTTGCGAGAACACAAACGTGAGCGTTGATGGAAAGGTGGAGAAACCTTGGATAAGACGGTCCAGCGGCCGATTGACACCGCCTTGGACCAGACCTAACACTCTGAGTTTCCTTGCTGCCGCCCCTCGGCGGCAATTTTATTTCAGGGATACGCAGTTTTCATGTCGGCCCTCTTTCCGACCTATGCCCGCAGCGGATTATCCTTCGCGCGGGGCGAAGGTGCCTTTCTCTATACGGAGGCGGGCGAGCGCTATCTCGACTTCTCGAGTGGCATCGCCGTCACCGCGCTCGGCCACGCCCATCCGAAGCTCATCGCGGCCCTCACGGAGCAGGCGAACAAGGTCTGGCACGTCTCCAATCTTCACCATATCGCCGACCAGGAGCGTCTTGGCGCAAGGCTCTGCGAGGCCACTTTTGCCGACCGCGTGTTCTTCGCGAATTCCGGCGCCGAGGCCGTCGAGGCCTCGATCAAGGCCGCGCGCCGCTATCACTTCGTCAATGGAGCGCCGGAACGCTACCGGCTCGTCGCCTTCGAGGGCGCCTTTCACGGACGCACGCTGGCCACCATCGCCGCCGGCGGCCAAGAAAAGCATCTGGAAGGCTTCGGTCTGCCGGTGGAGGGCTTCGATCACGTCGCCGGGTTCGACATCGAGGCCGTCGAGGCCGCCATTGGCGATGAGACCGCCGGCGTTCTGCTGGAGCCCATCATGGGAGAGGGCGGCATGCGCGAGGCGCCCTATCGGTTCCTGCAAGATCTGCGTGCGCTGTGTGACGACAAGGGCATCCTGCTTGTGCTCGACGAGGTACAGACCGGCGTCGGCCGCACAGGGCGCTTCTACGCCCATGAATGGGCCGGCATCACGCCCGACATCATGGCCACTGCCAAGGGGCTTGGCGGCGGCTTTCCCGTCGGCGCGTGCCTCACAACGGAGGCCGTGGGCCAGGCCATGACGCCCGGGACCCACGGCTCGACCTTCGGCGGCAACCCGCTGGCCATGGCCGTGGGCAATGCCGTGCTCGACGTCGTTTTGGGGCCTGGCTTTCTCGAAGGTGTCGCGCAGACGGGGCTAAGGTTGAAGCAGCGGCTCGCCGGCCTCGCCGACGAGCACAGCGAGATTATTGCCGAGGTTCGGGGCCAGGGACTGATGGTCGGCCTGAAATGCCAAGTCGAGAATAGAAAACTCATCGCGGCTCTGCGGGAGCGGGGCATGCTGTCCGTCCAAGCGGGCGATAATGTCGTACGCCTATTGCCGCCGCTGATCGTGGGCGAGGCCGAGATCGACCTGGCCTGCACCACGATCGATGCCGCCTGCGCCGCGCTGAAAGCCAGCGCGCGTCAAGACGCCTAACTGTTCCGTCCGATATCCGCCATGTCCCCACCGAAGCATTTTCTCGATCTCGACGCATTGGACGCATCCACTTTGCGCGCCATCGTCGACAACGCCGCCGCCATGAAAAAGTCCGGCAAGGTGCCGAAAGCGCTTGGTGTGCCCTCTGGCGCGGTGCTGGCCATGATCTTCGAGAAGCCGTCCACCCGCACACGCGTTTCCTTCGAAGTGGCCATGCATCAGCTCGGTGGCACCTCCATCGTGCTAAATCCGCAAGACATGCAGCTCGGCCGCGGCGAAACCGTCGCGGATACCGCGCGCGTTCTGTCGCGCTACGTCGATGCCATCATGTTGCGCACCGGCCCGCACGATACCCTCATCGAGTTCGCCGACAACGCTACGATCCCCGTGATCAACGGGCTCACCGCGCGCTCGCACCCCTGCCAGGTCATGGCCGACGTGCTCACTTTCGAGGAACGTAAAGGCCCGATCAAAGGCCGCACTATCGCTTGGGTCGGCGACGCCAATAACGTGGCCACGTCCTGGGTGCATGCCGCCACACGCTTCGGCTTCACCTTGCGCATGGCGGCGCCGGAAGATTTCGCGCCGGCGGCCGAGCTGCTTGCTTGGGCCTGGACGGAGGGCGCCGACATCGAGGTGATGGAGAATGCGCGCGATGCCGCGCGCGGCGCCGATTGTCTGGTCACCGATACCTGGGTGTCCATGGGCGACAACGACCCGCAGAAGAGAATGGGCGCTCTGCGGCCCTTCCAGGTCAACGAGGCGCTCATGGCCGCCGCGAAGGCGGACGCCATCTTCATGCACTGCCTGCCAGCCCATCGCGGCGACGAGGTCACCGATGCGGTGATCGACGGGACGCAATCGGCGGTGTGGGACGAGGCGGAGAACCGGCTCCACGTGCAGAAGGCCATTCTGGCCTGGTGCCTCGGCGCCCCCAAATCTCGCAAAGCCAAGGTAGTGGACTTGGCCTCCGCGCGAGTGAGGGCGGCGAAAGCAAAAAGACAGGCCAAAAAGGCGACCAAGGCGACCGCGAAGAAGAAGACGGCGCGCGTGAAGGCAAGCGGAGCCAAAAGGTGAGCGAAGAGACTTCGGAAGCCCATATCGCGCTTGAGATTCCGCAGGACGATCTGATCCTGCCGTTTCAAGCCGAGCAGGCCGACGTTCTCGGCCGCTTGGTGAAGCTCGGTCCGACCGTCGACACCATCCTGTCGCGCCACGCCTACCCCGATCCCGTATCCCGTCTCCTCGGCGAGGCGGTGGCGCTCACGGCGCTGCTCGGCGCCTCGCTCAAATCCGACGGTAAGCTGATCCTGCAGGCCACCACGGATGGCCCTGTGGATCTTCTGGTGGCCGATTATCAGGTGCCTGGCGAGCTGCGCGGCTATGCCCGCTTCGACGCCGACCGCGTGGCGGCGCTCGAGAGCGATGATGACGTGGCCTTACTGGGCCAGGGGCACCTCGCCATGACCATCGACCGGGGCATCGACACCGAGCGCTATCAGGGCGTGGTGCCGCTCGAAGGCGAGAGTCTCACTGAGGCCGCCGATACCTATTTCCGCCAGTCGGAGCAGCTCCCCACCTTCATCCGTCTCGCCGTGGCGCGCCATTACCGCGCTGGCAACGGCGCCGAGGGGGCGTGGACGTGGCGGGCCGGCGGGCTGCTGGTTCAGAAGCTCACCCGCGAAGGCGGTGTCGCCAGCGAAAAAGATTTCGAGGAAGACTGGATGCGGGCCAAGTCGCTCGCCGAGACCGTCGAGGATCACGAACTTCTCGATCCCCTGTTGCCGCCCGAGCGGCTGCTTTATCGCCTGTTCCATGAGGAGCAGGTGCGCGTCTACCGCGCGGTTCCGCTTCAGACCTATTGCAGTTGCTCGCGCGAGCGTGTCGAGGAATTGCTGGCGCGTTTTTCGCCCGAAGATCTCGCTGAGATGGTGGTGGACGGGGAGGTTTGGGTAACCTGCGAGTTCTGCAACGCGCGCTACAATTTTGAGCCCGAGTCCTTCGGAATCGAACAGGACTAGGCGCGCAGGCGATCCGCGAGGTCCGCGAGAAACTTCAAGCACGCCTCGATCTGCACCACCGACACGAACTCATCCGCCGCATGCGCTTGGGCAATGTCGCCCGGTCCGCAGACCACCGCCGGACAGCCGGCTTGCTCGAAGAGGCCGGCTTCCGTCGCATAGGACACACCGCTCGTGCGGTTCGCGCCGGTGAGCGCCATGGCGAGCGCCACGGCATCCGACTGCGGCGCCGCGGTAAACGCCGGCACCGACGTCTGGCTCTCTGTTTCGATCGCAGCAGCCGGTGCGACTTTGTGCATCTTTGGCAGAAGCTCGCGTTGCGCGAAGGCGCTCAACCGATCCGATACCGCGCCAGCCGGCGAGCTCGGGAGGCTTCTGATCTGCCAGCGGAATTCGCAAGCCTTGGGCACGATATTGGGCGCCGTGCCGCCGTCTATCATGCCGACGCTGACCGTGGAGTAGGGCGGTTCAAACCGGGGATCGTTCTCGGTTGCCGCGAACTCATCGGCGATCCGGTCGACCTCGTCCACGAGCTTTGCCGCGACCGAGATCGCGTTGACGCCGAGCGATGGCAGGCTCGAATGGGCTTCCTTGCCGGTCACGGTCGTGCGGTAGACATCGATGCGCTTATGCCCGTCGATCACGGCCATGCTCGTTGGCTCGCCGACGATCACCGCGCGGGGCCGCGGCAGGTCCGTACCGATGCGCGCGATCAGCGGCCGCACGCCGGCGCAGCCCACCTCCTCGTCGTAGGAGATGATGATGTGGATCGGCTCTTTTAGCGGAGCCGCCTTGAACGTCGGCACGGAAGCGAGCGCGCAGGCGATAAAGCCTTTCATGTCGCAAGTGCCGCGCCCGTAGAGCTTGCCGTCGCGCATCGTGAGCGTGAACGGATCGCTGGTCCAGGTCTGGCCGGTCACGGGCACGCAATCGCTGTGACCGGAAAGCCCGATGCCGCCGTCGCCTTCGCCGATCGTTGCGTAAAGGCTCGCCTTCTGCCCGTCGTCGGTGGGCACCAGCGTCGAGGCGATGCCGTGGCCTGCGAGATAGTCCTGCACGAAGGCGATGAGCGCGAGATTCGACTTCACGCTCGTGGTGTCGAACCCCACGAGCGCGGTCAGCAGCTCTTTCGCGGCGTCGGATTGAGCAGACAAATTCGGTCCCTTCAGGTGCTAGGCTCCGGCCATGGGAGCCTATGTTTATATCGTGCGATGCTGCGATGACAGTTTCTACACGGGGTCGGCCCGCGGGGCTTTGGAGGATCGCGTCAACATAATGCCGGGTCGTTCGGCGGATACACCGCGACACGACGGCCTGTAAAGCTTGTCTACGCGCAACATCTTGACAGCATCAGCGATGCTGTTTCGGCCGAGCGCCAGATCAAGGGTTGGAGCCGCGCCAAAAAGAAAGCGCTCATTCGCGGGGACTTTGACAGCCTCAAGGTTCTTTCTCGTCGCACGGCCTAGACCCTCACTTTGAGGAGGGCCGAAGGCCCGTCTCGAAGGGTGTAGGCCAATTGCGACGAGACGAGCGCCTTGGCCTACATGCTTCGAGATGCCGCCTGTGGCGGCTCCTCAGCATGAGGATCAAGCCGCCGAAAGCGCGTGATCGAGATCGGCTTCCAGATCGTCCGCGTCTTCAAGGCCGATCGAGAGCCGGATCGTGTTGTCGAAAATGCCGAGCTGCGCGCGCGCCTCTTCCGTCAAGCGTTGATGCGTGGTCGTCGCCGGATGCGTGGCAAGGCTCTTGGCATCGCCGAGATTGTTGCTGATCTTGAAGACATCGAGCGCATTCAGAAGCGCGAACGCCGCAGCCTTGCCGCCCTTGACCTCGAACGAGACCATCGGTCCGCCATTGGCCATTTGCTTTTTGGCGAGGTCATGCTGCGGATGATCGGCGCGGCCGGGATAGAACACGCGCGCGACCTCAGGGCGGCCGGCAAGAAAATCGGCGATCCGCGCCGCCGACGTGCAATGGCGTTCGACGCGTAACGGCAGCGTCTCCAAACCTTTGAGCATCACCCAGGCGTTGAACGGGCTGAGCGAGGGGCCGGTATGCTTGAGATAGTTGTGCAGCGTCTCGTTGGTGAATTCATCAGGGCCGAGCACCACGCCGCCAAGGCAGCGTCCCTGACCGTCGATATGCTTGGTCGCCGAGTAGACGACGATGTCGGCGCCAAGCGCAATCGGCCGCTGGCCGAGCGGTGTGGCGAATACGTTGTCGACCACGGTCAGCGCACCGCACCTTTTGGCGATCTTGGCCACGCCTTCGATATCCACCAGCTCCAGCACGGGATTGGTCGGCGTTTCGAAGAAGAAGGCGCGTGTGTTGGGCTGGACGGCGCCCTCCCAGGCGGCGAGGTCGCGCCCGTCGATCAGCGTCGAACTGATGCCGAAGCGCGGCAGTAGATCCTCCACGATATAGCGGCAGCTTCCGAACAAGGCCCGGCCCGAGACCACATGGTCTCCCGCCTTGAGATGACACAGCAGTGACGCCGCCACGGCCGCCATGCCGCTCGCCGTGCCGCGGGCGGCCTCCGCGCCCTCGAGCGCGCAGACGCGGTCCTCGAACATGGAGACGGTGGGATTGGCGTAGCGGCTATAAACGTAGCCGTCCTCGTCGCCCTTGAACCTGGCCTCGGCCTGCTCGGCGCTGTCATAGACATAGCCGGAGTTTAGGAAGATGGCCTCCGAGGTTTCGCCGAATTGGCTGCGGCGCGTTCCCTCATGCACCAGTTGGGTGGCGGGCTGCCAGGCGGCGCGCCGGTCTTTTTGGTCCTTTGCGGCCATGCTCAGAACTCCTGCCTCTGTTGTGGCCGGGCCACAAAAAACCCGGACCTTGGCTGCCGCCAAATGACCGGGATCGGCTGAAACGCCTCGCACGGCCTTTTAGCGACTTATTTTACGTGGCTGCAAGCCGGCCGGCCAAATCACCACGAGAGAGGGATTAATGTCGCCCCAGGTCCGTCCCGTCAAGTACGCACTGGAAATGTGACGCCAAGCCGCTTGGCCGCGCGCCGTGCCGTCTCTTCCCGCCGGGTCATGATCTCAGCCGCCGACTCCCGCACGCTCGCCACGATCTTGGCCGGCGCCGTTTCGGGGCTGCCGGCGTTGAAGGGGGGCTCCGGCGCATATTGCATATATAGCTGGATGGCTTCCGCCACCGCGTCGCCCCGCAGCATCGCGGCGACCCGCAGCGCCCCGTCGAGGCCCGAGGTGACGCCGGCCGCGCAGACCAGGTTGCCGTCCACCACCACCCGCGCATCGACCGGCGTCGCGCCGAAATAGGGCAGGAGGTGAAGCGCCGCCCAATAGGTCGTGGCCTTCCGCCCTTTCAAGAGCCCGGCGGCCCCACAGATAAGCGCGCCCGTGCAGACGGAGAACACGATCTTCGCACCAGCCGCCTGGCCCCGGACCCAATCGAGGACCGCCTCGTCCTCCATCAAGGCTTCCTGCCCCGGCCCCCCAGGGATGTGCAGCACATCGAGTTGCGGCGCCTCGGTCAAAGCGGCGTCCGAGGTCAGCAGCAGGCCCTTCACGTCCCGTACCGGCGCGGCGGTGAGCCCATAGATGCGAGTGGTGGAATTGGGCAGGCGCGACAGGACCTCGAATGGGCCCGTGAGGTCGATCTGGTCGAGCCCCTCGAACAGCAGGGAGCCGATCTCAAGGGGCTGGTCTTGCGGGATCATGGGGGCTCCGGGGAGAAGGGGCTGATGGAAGGGGCTGGCATAAGGCGCCTGACCCCTTGTGTATTCGGGGGAGAAGGCCGAGCTTAAGGTGACCGAAGCCCCGGCAAATGCCAAGAACATCGACCATGAGCCCATCCGATCAGCTTTTCGAAGCGCTGCCCGAAGACACCCCGGTTCCCCCAGGGGAGGGCCGCAAGGGCGCGCTCGGCCGGACCGGCATCCTGCCGAGCCAAGCCATTCGACAGCTCATCGCCGCGGGCGAGATCGCCGGCGCGCCTCAGATCGAAGATGCCCAAATCCAGCCGGCCAGCCTCGATCTCAGGCTCGGCAAGGTGGCCTACCGCATCCGGGCGAGCTTCCTGCCGGGCACCAAGGCGACCGTGCGGGACAAACTCGCAGGGCTGACCTTCCATGAAATCGATCTCACCAAGGGCGCGGTGCTCGAGGCGGGCTGTGTCTATCTCGTGCCCCTGATCGAGCACCTGAATTTGCGCTCGACCATCGCCGCCTTCGCCAACCCCAAGAGCTCGACCGGGCGGCTCGACGTGTTCACCCGCCTGATCGCCGACTATCAGGAGAGCTTCGATAGCGTATCCGATGGCTATAAGGGTCCGCTCTTCACCGAGATCTGCCCGCGCACCTTCTCCATCAAAGTGCGCTACGGCTCGCGCCTGAACCAGATCCGCTTCCGCCGCCGCGTCAGTCAGCAGATCGACGCCGAACCGCCGGGCCGTGTCGGCGACCGTCGCTTGCGGGCGATCCATTCCGATGTCGGGCTGGTCGAGGGCGAAGCCGCGATCCGCGAAGGCCTGAACTTGCGCATCAGCCTGGCGCCCATCCAACAGTCCGGGCTGGTGGGCTATCGCGCGCGCCGCTATGCCGGGGTCATCGACGTGGAGAATGTGGGCGGCTACGACGTGGAGCAGTACTGGGAGGCCGTGCGCCTTGGCGGCGACAAGCGCCTCGTGCTCGATCCCAACGAGTTCTACATCCTGGCGTCGAAGGAAAGCGTCTCGGTGCCGCCGGAATACGTGGCCGAGATGGCCCCGTTCGATCCCATGATCGGCGAGTATCGCGTGCACTATGCGGGCTTCTTCGATCCGGGCTTTGGCTACACCGAAGGCAAGGCCCCGGGCGCCAAGGCGGTGCTCGAAGTCCGCAGCCTCGATATTCCCTTCATTGTCGAGGACGGCCAGATCGTTGGGCGGCTAATTTATGACAAGCTCACCGAGGTGCCGGAAACGCTTTACGGCCAAGGCATCGGCTCGCATTATCAGGCCCAGGGGCTGAAGCTGTCGAAGCACTTTCGCCAAGAATGAGCGGCAGCCGATAATCCGGGCTTTTGGGGGGATTTCCATATGCAGGCGCTGACAGCGGCCGTCGAATGGCTGAGCGGTATCGTGTGGGGCGTGCCGATGCTGGTGCTTTTGCTCGGCGTCGGCATCTTTCTCACGATCGGGCTGCGTTTCCGCACGATCAGGGATTTGCCCTTCGCCTTCTGGATGCTCTGGCGCGGCCGTGTTGCCGAGGGCAAGGGCGACATCACCCCGTTCAGCGCCTTGATGACAGCGCTGGCGGCGACCATCGGCACCGGCAATATCGCCGGCGTGGCCACTGCCATTTTCATCGGCGGCCCCGGGGCCGTGTTCTGGATGTGGATGACGGCCTTGGTCGGCATGGCCACCAAGTTCGCCGAGGCCGTGCTGGCCGTGAAGTATCGTGAGCGAGACTCCCGCGGCAAGTATGTCGGCGGGCCCATGTACTACATCAAGAACGGGCTCGGCCCGCGCTGGGTTTGGCTCGGCGTATGTTTCGCACTGTTCGCGGGCTTTGCCGGCTTTGGCATCGGCAACATGGTGCAGGCGAACTCCGTGGCGGATGCGCTGGAAGCTTCTTTCGGCGTCCCGTTCTGGGTGACGGGGGTTATGCTCGCCGTTCTCGTCGCGCTTGTCCTCATTGGTGGCGTTCACCGCATCGCCGCGGTTGCCAGTTGGCTCGTGCCCCTCATGGCGATCAGCTATATCGGCGCCGGCCTCGTGGTCATTGCTATGAACATCGCGGCGGTACCGGACGCCTTCCGCCTAATCTTCACCCATGCTTTCTCGCCCATCGCGGCGACCGGTGGGTTCGCCGGTGCTGCCGTGTGGGCTGCGATCCGCTTTGGTGTGGCCCGCGGTGTTTTTTCCAACGAGGCGGGGCTCGGCTCCGCGCCTATCGCCCATGCCGCCGCCGAGTGCAAAGGCCCCGTGAGCCAGGGTGTCGTAGCCATGCTCGGCACCTTTATCGATACTATCGTCGTGTGTTCTTTCACGGCGCTGGTGATCTTGACCACCGGCGCTTGGACCAGCGGGAAAACCGGTGCAGAGATGACGTCGCTCGCATTCGAGAGTGCGCTGCCGGGCATCGGCAGCGAGATCACGTCTATCGGGCTGGCGATCTTCGCCTTCACCTCGCTGCTCGGTTGGAGCTATTACTGCGAGCGATCGTGGCAATTTCTCCTTGGCGTCAAGTCCATCATCCCGTTCCGCATCGTGTGGTCCCTGGCGCCCATCGTCGGTGCCACCGTGAAGCTCAGTTTCGTTTGGCTGCTGGCTGATGTGCTCAATGCGCTCATGGCGATCCCCAACCTGATCGCGCTGGCGCTTCTGAGCCCGGTGGTCTTTGCCGCGGCGCGCGAGTTCTTCGCCACGCGCGGCAAGTCAGAGAATAACCCGTTCTGAGGGGATCGTTCCTAGCGGATCACGCGATTGACCTCGTCGGCCCGGAGCAGGATGCCCAATGCGATGGCGTTGACGGCCATCCACGACAGGGTGATCAAAGCGGCGCGCAGCAGCATCCCCTTGTCGACGGCCTCCGCTTTGAGCCTTTTGCGGTACCACAGCCATAGCGCGGCCATCGGCAGGAGCACCAACACAAGGCCGAAGCCGAGATACCAGCCCCGTACCATCGGGTCCGCCAAGGCTTGAGCAATCGCATTCATCGACACCATCCTCGATCATCGTAAGGAACCACTGGACCAGTAGCGCGCATCCAACCGGTGTGCCATGTTTCCGGCATGCGATTATCGGGCGGTTTCGGGGAGGCCATCATGAAACATGCCGCGTTTGTCTTGGCGCTCGGTCTATGCGCCGGCATAGGCTTTGGGGAAACTGCATCTGCGGAGGACTTGACCGATCTGGCCAAGCAGGCGTCGAGCGAGGCCAAGGACGGCAAGAACCTCGAGGCCTACGACACAATCCGCAAGGCCACCCTCAAAGTGTGGCAGGACGGGCCCCTTCTCTTCCGCAAGGCCATTTTCGTCACCAAGGCGCCCGAGGCGTTCGGCATCTACGACCCGCGGTCCGACGCCGTCTTCAAATCCGGCGAGAAGCTTGTGATCTATGTCGAGCCTGTGGGCTTCACCTGGAAACAACAAAACGGACTGAACCATGCGCAGCTCGTCGCCGATCTGGTCTTGAAGGACGGCGAAGGTACGATCGTCGGCCAGCAGGAAGGCTTCGGGACCTTCACCTTCGACAGTCGCGACGAAAACATGGAGGTCATGACGGCGCTCACCATCGATTTCACCGAGGCGCCGGCGGGAAAATATGCGGCTGAGCTGAAATTCACCGACAAGCTCGGCGATAAATCCGCGAGCTTCGAGCTGCCCTTCGAGATCGAGGGGCCGAAAGAGGAATCAAACGCGCAGCCGTAGATAGTTCACCAGATCGTCCAGGTTGCTGCCCATGCCGTCGGCTTTCACGCCGAGTTCCTCGGGCGGGGTGCCCAGCCGATTCACCCAAAACGTCTCATAGCCGAACCATTTTGCGCCCGCCGCGTCCCAGCCTGCGAAGGGCACGAACAAGATTCGGTCGCGCGGAACGTGCAGCACCTCGACGGCCATGCGGTAGGCGCGCGGGTCGGGCTTGTAAGTCTGCAAAGCGTCCGTGCTTAGGGCCTGCTCGAATGTATTCTCGAGACCCGCGCTCGCGATCGCGGCGTGCAACATGCGCGGCGTGAAGTTCGACAGAAACGCCAGCCGATATCCTTCCGCCTTCAGCGCCTCGAGCGCCGCGGGCGCCTCCTCCCAAGCCTCGAGGGTGAGATAGCGGTCCATGATCGTGTTGGTCTGACGCGGCGTGATTTCGATCGCGAGCACTTCGGCCGCGTAGAGCAGGGCGTCACGCGTGACCTTCCAAAAATCTTCGTACTCCCCGCCAACGGTGCGGAGCCAAGTGTATTCGAACTGCCGCGTCCGCCACAGATCGCCCAACGCCGTGCCGCGGCCCGGTGCGATTGTGTCCAAGCTTTTGAAGATCGGCCGGGGGTCGAAGACGGGAAAGGCGTCGAACACAACCACTTCGATCTTTTCGGCAGCGGTCGCAAAGCGGGAGGGAATCAGGCTGGCGGCAAGCGTGCCCGCGGCCAGACCGAGTGTGTCGCGTCGGGTGAGCGGCATGGCTTGCGAGGTTACGCGGAACACGCGCCGCCGCCAAGGACGCAGAACTTGGCGCAATGCGGATGGCAAAGCTTGACCGCGCCGTGATCGAACATGCCGCCGTTCGCCTGCGCCGCTTCGGCCAGCGTCGCCCCCATCTCGAAGGCGGGGTCGTAGGCGATGAGCGTGCAGGGCAGGACGACGGGTGCGGCCGCGCCGCGCCGTTTCACCACCATGCGGCTCGACGCGCACATGACGTCAGTCGGCGACTTGCCGAGAATGCCCCAACAGTCTTCCGTGATCTCCGGCACCTCGGCCGTCTCGTCCATCTCGGGGAACAGCACCAGCGCGAGCGGGTCGCCTGCGTCGACAGGCCAACCGCGCGCCGCGATCAAGCCCGCGTAGCCGGCGCGGGCGTCCGTTTCGCTTTCGCCCCAGCAGGTCCGCCCGGCAAGGGCGAGCGGGATGCCGTGCGCCGCGAGCCAGTCGATGCCTTCGATGGTCCGATCGAACGTGCCCGGACCGCGCTCCTCCTCGTGCAGCTTTTTCGTGTAGTGGTCGAGGCTGACCCGCAAAGACAGCCGCTCGCCGTAAGCGTCGCGCAGGGCAAGGAGCCCATCGCGCACGCGTGGGCGCAGGAGAGGCTGCATGGCGTTGGTCAGCACGAGCGCCGAGAACCCGCGCCCCAGGACGTCGGCCAGCATGCCGAGCATGTCCGGATTCATGAAGGGCTCTCCGCCGGTGAAGGCGATCTCGGTCACCGGCCAGCCGTCGCGGGAGATTTCCTCGAGATAGCCGGCCGCTTCCGCCCGGGTGATATAAGCCAGCCGGTCGTTCTCGGGGCTCGAGTCGATATAGCAATTGCGGCAGGTAATGTTGCAGAGGCTGCCGGTGTTGATCCACAGGGTCCGCAAGCGTGCGAGCGGCACACGGGCGCGCCGCGCGCCGGCCACCGTATGGTCGGGATCGGTGAATTTGGCGCGGGCTAAGGCAAGCGCGGCGTCGGTCATGAAACCCCTCCAGCAACCCGCGCAATTTAACAGATGCCGGGGCCTTAACCGCAAGAGCGGGCCGCTTCACCAGTGCGTGAAGGCAAGTTGCTTTTCACCGGCCCCGGAGCATTGTATGAGGCTAGGAATGCGGGTGTAGCTCAGTGGTAGAGCAGTAGCTTCCCAAGCTACGTGTCGGGCGTTCGATTCGCCTCACCCGCTCCAATTTTTCCAACGCGGGCTTTGCAAAGCCGCGCTATGACGGGGGAAAGAAAAGACGCGGGTGATTTCTTCGATGACGATACGTGCTGTGGCGCCTGTATGGTTGGCAACGCTTGTCTTGGCGCTCGCCTGCTTCAGTTCGGGCGCGCTCGCGCAGCAGGCCAAGTCCAAGCCCATCGTTCCCGACAACTGGCAAGGTGACGCGCTGCGACCCAAGCCCGATCTGAAGGGCCTAGAGAAGATCCGCTTCGTCACCGATACCGACTATCCGCCGTTCCACTATTACGACGAGGTGGGCGCGCTCACCGGCTTCAATGTCGATCTGGCCCGCGCCATTTGCGAGGTGCTCGAGGTCGAGTGCGAGGTCGATTCCACCAATTGGAGCGATCTCATCCCGACGCTGGACCGTGGCGAGGCGGACGCGGCGATTGCCTCGATCCGCATCACCGCGGAGGCCCTAAAGGCGGCCGACTTCACCGCGCGCTATTACGCCACCCCGGCGCGCTTCGCCGCGCGCAAGGAAAGCGACCTCAAAGACATTCGCCCCGAGACGGTGGACGGGTTGAAGATCGGTGTGGCCAAGGGGACGGGCCACGAGGCCTATCTGAAGAAGTTTTTCCCCGATGGAGCCATCGCCGCCTTCGACCAGGCGGAGGACGCGCAGAAAGCGCTGAAGGAGGGAGCCATTGATCTCGTCTTTGGAGACGGCATTACGCTCACCTTCTGGCTCAACGGCGTCACCAGCGAAGCCTGTTGCGAATTTCGCGGCGGACCCTATCTCGACTCGCGGTTCTTCGGTGAAGGCGTGGGCATCGCGGTCAAGAAAGGCAATCGCAAGCTGGCCGAGATCCTGACCTATGGGCTCGAGCAGGTGCACGCCACCGGGCGCTACGAAGAGCTGTTCCTCCGCTACTTCCCTATGAATTTCTTCTAGACGCGCTTTTCTTTGGTGGTGCGCGGCGCCTGGCTCGTTTCGCCCGGCGTCGCCGCTGCCGGCGTCTTCGAGCCTTCGTTTATGAATGGCAGCCACAGGCTCCAGCCAAAACGTGTCGGCGCCTCGCTCTGATAAGGGGTGAGCCCGATTTTCATGCCGAGATGCCCGCCTTCGGGCTGTGCCGTGTAGGTGCGGAACACCCGGTCCCACAGAGAAAGATTGAACCCGTAGTTTGAATCGTGCTCGCGCCGCAACACCGAGTGATGCACCCGGTGCATGTCGGGCGTCACGATGAACAGCCGCATGACACGGTCGAGCCAGCCCGGTAGCGCGATGTTGGCATGATTGAACATGGCGCATCCGTTGAGGATGACTTCGAACAGGAATACCGCGAGCGGTGAGGCGCCGAGCGGCACCACCACGACGATCTTCCATATCATCGACAGAGCGATCTCGATCGGGTGGAAGCGCACCGCCGTGCTGACGTCGATATCGCGGTCGGCGTGATGCACGCGGTGCAAGCGCCACAGGATCGGGATCTTGTGAGAAGCAAGATGTTGGGCCCAGATGGCGAGATCGAGCGCGGCAAGCGCAATCACGACCTTCAGCCATTCGGGCCACGCCACATGGTTTAGAAGCCCGATATCGTGCTGTTGCGCATAGAAGGCCGCGGCAACGGCCGCGACCGGCACGGCCAGCGCCGCCATGAGGCGCAATACCACGGCGGCTGTGACGCTGATTCCCAGATTGGTCAGCCAGCGCCGTCCCTTGGTTGCGATCAGCTTGCGTTTCGGCAAGGCGAACTCGATCAGTGCCATCAGCGCGAAAACGCCTCCGAAGACGGAAAGCCGGATCACGGTGTCGTTGGGGCCGAAGATATTGTCCATGGGCTGAATATAGGGATGCCGGCAAGAGCCCGTCAGTGTGCCGCGAGGTTTGCGGCAAGCCAACCAAGCCCTCGATCACAACACCGGGATCGGCCTGACCGCGATCAGCGGCAGGGGCGTTAAGCCGCGCCCGCAACGTGTTTCGGTCCGCTCTTTAAGTCTTCTTCGCGGCTGTTCGTCTGGAGGACTTCGCCGCGGGGCGCGCCGGCTTCTTGGCCGCGCGTTCTTCCTTCTTGCTGTGAAGCTGGAAGGCGAGAATGAGCAGCATGGCGCCGAACACGATGGCGTAGACACCGAGCCACCAGGTGAGCACCACCGCGCCCACGACCGGGGCGATGAGCAGAACGATGCCGAAAATCACAGAGGCGATGCCGCCGAGCGCGAGCCACCAACGCCCGTGATCGAGCTTCAGAGTCAAGGCGGCGCCCAGCATCAAGGCCCCGGAGATGATGGCCCACACCGAAATGAGGATGATGAACGCAACCGTGGTAATCGCGGGCCATAAAAAAGCGATGGTACCGGCAGCGATATCGACGATGCCTTCCAGGATCAGCAGGCCCCAGCGTTCGCCGTTCCGCGCCGCCTTGATGCCGGAGGCGATGGCGAACACGCCGTCCACCAGCATATAGGCCGAGAACAGAAGGATCAGCGCGAGGATCGCCGCGGTCGGAACCAGGAGGCAGATGAGCCCAAAGGCAATGGCAAGAATGCCGCGAAGACCCACCGCCCACCAACTCTCGGCCAGAACTTCACTGAGCGCGTCGTGGCGATCGGTTGATGCGCCGCTCTTTGCGGGTGTGCTCGCCATGAATGGACCTCCTACGGGCTTGGCGGTTCAGTCTCGTCAGGCCGACCCGCTTTGCATGAAATCGAATCGGCCAATGATGAGGCCAATAGAATGTCTGCGCGCCGCGAATCGGGAGTTGTCCACATCCCGCGCTCGTGTCAGAGCTCCAGATTGTCCTCGGAGACAAGCTTCGTCACGGTCTGGCGCAGCCATAAATGCCCTGGATCGTTGTCGAAGCTCGCATGCCAGAGGAGCGAGATGGTGAAGCTCGGGAGGTCGACCGGAACGGAGCTCGTGGCGAGTCCGAAGGTCTCGGAGAAATAGCGCGCGAGCCGCGACGGCATCGTGGTGATGACGGGTGCGCGGCGGATGATGAATGGAACGGCCAGAAAGCCGGGCGTTGTCATGACGATGCTGCGGCGGAGCTTGCGCTTGGCCAGAACCTCGTCGACCGCGCCGCGGGCATCGTCGGCGAGACTGGTGAGCACATGCGGCCAGCGCAAATAGTCCTGTAGCGAAAGGGGTGGCGTAAGGTTTAGTTGCTCTGTGCTGAACAGGCAGAGAAAGCTGTCGTCGTAGAGGTGGCGGCGCTTGTGATGCGTCTGCCCGTGATCGAAGACGCCGATGCCGAGGTCCAAAGCTCCGGTATCGAGCTCCTCCAGGATACTCATCCGGTTTGTGGAACGCAGTCTCAGCGACACGCCGGGTGCTGAAGTCTGCAGACGCTCCATGAGAGCCGGGATGACGGCGACCTCGATGGAATCGGCCAGTCCGATCCTGAACACGCGGTCGGCCGTTGCCGGTTCGAACACGCCGCGCTGGAGCACGGCCGATTGAATCTGGGCCAGCGTCATGCGCACTGGCTCGGCGAGCGCCATCGCCCGGGGGGTGGGGCGCATGCCGTCGCCGCCCCGCGTGAGCAATTCGTCGCCGAAGAGCGTCCTGAGCCGGGCGAGGTTATGGCTCATGGCCGATTGGCCAAGCCCGACGCGGGCCGCCGCGCGCGTCACGTTGCGCTCGGTGAGCAGCGCATCGAAGGCGACGAGAAGATTGAGGTCGAGGCGGCTTAAATTGGCGTGATCGATACTCATCATCGATCCTATCGATTGGAATAATGCTACCGGAGACCCCAAGTTGGTTGCAATAGCAAAGCAGGTCCGCGTCGAGACAACCTGAGGCAGAACCAGCGGGGCAGAAGTAGATGAGAATCGCCATTCTTGGCGCCGGGCGTGTCGGCCAAAGCCTTGGGCCCGGCTCTGCAGGCAAGAGGCCATTTCGTGGTTTATGGTGTTAGGGAGCCCATGCCGCTCGCGCCCCAGTCGTTGCGCCCCACGTCGTTCCCCCCCGAGCCGACCGTATCGAGGGCGCAAGCTGGCGGACTCGCCACCAAGACAGTCGGCGGCGCGATTGCTGGCGCCGATGCCGTCATTATTCTGGCGATTCCCTGGACGGCGGCCGAAGCGCTCGTTTGCGAGCACACACCCGCTCTGGCCGGCAAGACCGTCATCGACGCCACCAATCCTCTGAATACCAGCGAGACAAGGCTTGCCCTGGGCTTCGACACCTCCGGCGTTGAGCTCCTTCAGAGCCACGCGCACGCTGCGACGTTTTTCAAGGCGTTCAATGTCACCGGGTTCGATGCCATCGCCAAGCCGCGCTATCCGCAAGGCGTTGCCGCGGGGCTGGTCGCCCGCCCGCGCGGCCCGCAGAAGGACCTCGTGATGGGCCTTGTGGCCGATGTCGGGCTTGAACCGGTCGATGCGGGCGACCTTCGCGCCGCGCGCCTGCTCGAACCGTTGGGAATGTTGAGGCTGCAGCTTGAGGAAACCCAGGGTGGAGGCCGAGATATCGCCTTTGTGCTGGGGGCCCGCGAGCCGAAGCGGGTCGAGCCGATCCGGCCGAACGGTGTGGCGAAGCTCGAGACGCTGGAGGCCGGTTGAGAAATGAAGAATCCTTCGATCACGTCGGCCGTTGGCCACGCCGGCGTCTTGTTCGAAGGATCGAAAGACGAGACCCAGGAGATGCGCAAAATTCGAAGGGATGCCTCGCGCGATGAAAATCGCTCCCTAGCGGCGTAGTGCGAGGCCCCGGCCGTCCTTCTGCTCGCGAGTCGGAAGGGCGGCCGGACATTTGAAGCCGATCTCGGCGGACGGGCGGTAACCTTTTGTTATGGTTAACGCGTCCGGCCTTTAAATCGCCACGAAACGCTTGAAAATCATGATGTTGGCCGTTGGTGAGGGAACCTGCGGCCGTTAACTATGTCCGGTTATTTCGTCAGCACTCTGGGGCCTGGGGGAGGAAGCTGATGACATGCGTACCGCCACGACTTTAGCGCTCGCCGCCGCTGGCATTTTGGCGACTGCGTCGCCTTGCGTCGCCCAATCGGGCGCGGTGTCCATCGCGCCGAAGAGCAGCAGCGCCATCTCCAAGAACGCGCTCTCGCCTCGGCGCTTGAGCCCGCCCGAGGCGCCCGTGGCGCATTCCGCCGACGAAGACAAATCCGCACGCGAGGACGTGGCGCCGGTTGCGGTGTCACCGCAGCCCTTGGCGCCGCCCAAGCCTGTCACCACGCGGCGCGTCACCCCTGACGCGATGGCCCCCTCGCAGCCGGCCCCCCAACAAGCCTACGCGCAGCCGACCTTGAGCCCGCCGGCCGGTGCAGCCGCGTCGCAACCCGGGTCGTCATCTGGGTTCACCTCCGCCGAGCGCTTGCTCGATTGGGTCTCCAACTACCGCGATCATCCAGAGTTCTGGAAGGTGCCGGCGGCCGTTCACGCCATGCGCGACTACGGCATGTTCAAGGACGAGGAGCAGCGCTGGTTCTGCGCCGGCTTCATCGCGGGGGTTCTCGGCGCCAACCCGAAAGACGGCCCTGGGCTCGTCCCCAAGATGTTCCCGATGCCCGCGAAAGAGCAGGAGGTCATCATCCGGTCGATCGCCTATTCGGGACGTCCCGATTGGCAGGATCTGCTCACCAAGAACGCGGACAAGATGCCGCTACGCAAGCCGCTCATCGACGATTTTATCAACGGCCGTCGTCCCACGTTGCAGAAGCTCGGTCTTGAGTTGGGCGGCGCGCAAGCCGTCTATGCTCATTGGGGTTACTATGTCGCCACCGGCCAGCACGAGCCGATCATGCGCATCATGCCGGCTTTGAAGTGGTCCAAGGGTGCCGAAGAGAAGGGCTTCTTTGGGAAGCTCACATCTGGCTGGGGAGCGGACGCAAATCAGCTCGAAAAGGTGACGGCGGGCGGTACCGCGAAGTGGACACTCGCCTCTTACGCCGAGCGCGACCGCGAGCTGATCGACCTCTACCGTGCCGAAGTCCCGAACCAGCCGGAGGAGATCGCGAAGCCTTTGAACGATGTCATTGAGGCCGCCGAACTCTTCGAGGCCGACAATATCCGCAAAGAACAATACGGTGCGATCGAGGATGCGGAGAGAGACAAGCTCACGGCAGACGCCGGGATGTCGAAAGGCATGACTGCCGGCTCGCTTGCCATCGCCACGGGCTGTGTCGCCGCCACGGCGCTTGGCCAGGCGCAGATCGCGGTGCCTTGCGTGATCGGCGGGGCGCTCTATTCCGGCGCGGCCAAACTTGCGCGCTAGCGTCTGATTATTTGCCGCGGCTGATGAAGTATCCGATCGCCACGCCGAGCCCCAGTGTAATCACGAGCGAAGCGGTCAGATTGTCTCTCATAGTTTCCTCGGCATCGTGCGCGGCGTCGCTTGCCAAGTCGCGGGCCCGTCCATAGGAGGCGCCGGCGCTCTTGCCGACACTCTGGGACAGGTTCTGCACATAGCCGCGCAGCGTATCGAGCTGGTCATAGACATCGTTTAGGTCGAGATCGCTCCCGAACCGAGATGTCTTGCGTTCAGCCAAGCCCCACATGTTGATCCTCCTCCGAAATACCAATGCACGCAGCGATCGCTGCAAGAAACCACTATATCAAGAACGACGACGCCCGGTGTTGGGTTCCGCGCCGCACCGTTCGCAATTGGTAAAGTCTCCGCTTCGCTAGACCACCTTATTGCGCGCTCTGATCCCCCGTTCGATGGCTGCCGTGGTCAGCTTGTCGAGATCGAGGGCGTTGGACAGCAATTCCAGGAAACGTGTCTCCTCCGGCCGAACGTCCAGATCCGCCGCCGCGACCTCGAGCGCCAAGGCATAAGCCGTTTCCCGGAGCGCCTTGGGTAGGGTGCTGCGGATAAGCTCAAGGACGAGCTGAAGTCCGCTGTCGCCGCCGAGGATCTCGCCGCAGGCCTGCGAAGCGCTCACCAGTTTTTCGGGGTCATAGGTCGCGAATACCGGCAGGTTGGAGACGATCTCGCCGATGCGGGTGAGTTCCGCGTCGGTAATGGCGCGGTCCACCGCCGATATCGTGACCATCGTGTAGATCAGCGCGTCGTGATGGTCCAAAGGCTCGGTCATCGGCTCTCCACCTCTCTATTTACCCTTATTTGTCCCAAAGCGGCGCGACGGTAGGAAATTGCAACTACGCGGGCAAGCACCTCTTGGACGGGAAAAAGCGCCGAAGGGCTGGCGTGGTTTGGAAATCTGTGAAATTTGTCGCGCTAGCCTGCTTCCGAGCCATCACCAAATCTTCCAGAACATGCCCGAGTCGAAGAGCGCAAGTCGCCAATCCGCCCCCATCGAGATCAATTCCGAGCTCCTGGCCCATGCCCATGTGAGCAAGGCGTGGCCGTTCGAGGAGGCGCGGAAGGTCCTGAGCCGGATCAAGCGGATTCCGCAACCGACCGGCGCGATCATCTTCGAGACCGGCTACGGGCCGTCCGGTCTGCCGCATATCGGCACGTTTGGGGAGGTTGCCCGCACCACCATGGTGCGCCACGCCTTCCGCGTCCTGACCGAGGACAAGGTGCCGACCCGGCTGATCTGCTTCTCCGACGACATGGACGGTTTGCGCAAGGTGCCCGACAATATCCCCAACAAGGAGATCGTGACTCAGCACCTCGGCAAGCCGCTGACCCAGGTGCCGGACCCGTTCGGCGAACACCCGAGCTTCGGCCAGCACAACAATGCGCGCCTCAAGGCGTTCCTCGATACCTTCGGCTTCGACTACGAGTTCTTGTCGGCGACCCAGTGCTACACGTCGGGGCGCTTCGATGCGACCTTGCTCAAGGTGCTCGAGAACTACGACGCCATCCGCGACGTGATCCTGCCGACGCTCGGTCCGGAACGCCGGGCTACCTACAGTCCGTTCCTGCCGATCTCACCGGCGACCGGGAAGGTGCTTCAGGTCCCGATCATCGACTGCGATCTCACAGCCGGTGCCATTCGCTACAAGGACCCAGACACCGGGAAACTCACGCAAGTTCCCGTCACCCGCGGTCACTGCAAGCTGCAATGGAAGGCGGACTGGGCCATGCGCTGGGCGGCGCTCGGCGTCGACTATGAAATGGCAGGCAAGGACCTGATCGACTCGGTGCGTCTGTCGGGTCGGATCTGCCGCATCCTCGGCCGCCAACAGCCCGAAGGCTTCAACTACGAGCTATTCCTCGACGAGAACGGCGAAAAGATTTCGAAGTCGCGCGGCAACGGACTCACCATCGAGGAATGGCTGACCTACGCCTCGCCCGAAAGTCTCGCGCTTTACATGTATCAGAGCCCGCGCAAGGCGAAGCGCCTCTATTTCAATGTGATCCCGCGCGCAGTTGATGAGTATGTCGGCCATCTGGCCGCCTACCCGAAAGAGGAACAGGCGGCGAAGCTGATGAATCCCGTGTGGCACGTCCATGACGGCGCGCCGCCGCAAGCCGAGCTTCCCATCAGCTTCGCGCTTCTGCTCAATCTCGCGTCGGCCTCGAACTCCGAGGACAGCGAGGTGCTATGGGGATTCATCCGCCGTTATACGCCCGACGCCACGCCGGAAGGCCATTCGCTGCTCGATGAGCTGGTCGGTTACGCCATCCGTTACTTCCACGACTTTGTGAAGCCGTCGAAGGCCTATCGCGCGCCGACCGACAAGGAACGCGCGGCTCTTGCCGATCTCGACGCTCGGCTTGCCGCTTTGCCCGACAAGGTTCTCGCCGAGGAAATCCAGAACGAGATCTATGCGGTCGGCAAGGCGCATGAGTTCGAGCCGCTGCGCGAATGGTTCCGGGCGCTTTACCAAGTGCTGCTCGGCCAGACCCAAGGCCCGCGCTTTGGCTCCTTCGTGGAACTTTACGGCGTGCCGGAGACCCGTGCGCTGATCGCCAAGGCGCTGGCCGGAGACCTGGTCGCCTAATCCGGCATCATAAAATCGGAACCATGCCTCCCAGACGTGCGTTTCTCAGGCAAGGGCAGCGGAAGAAAACCTTCCGTGGATTGAGCCTGCTTAGAGAAAACACCAAGGAGATATGTGATGAAACTCACGACCCTGACTGCTGCAATGCTTCTTACGAGCGCCACCTATGCGTTTGCGGGTCCCGGCGCAGCGCCGCCCGAGGGTACTCAGGATCCAGATCCGTCTGGACGCCCTGGTAAAGTCTTGAGCGAGGCCGAGTGCACCAAGGCTTGGGAGACGGCGGGACCTGACGGCGACACGCTGTCGAAGGACAAAGCCACCCCGTTCATCTTGAACTTCGAGATGGTCGACTCGTCCGACGACGCCAAGATTTCCGCCGAGGAGTGGAAAGAGGGCTGTGCCAAGGGCTGGGTGAGCGCCGATGCGTCCACCGCCAAGGATATGGAAGGCACGCCTGCTGACTCAGATATGTCTGACGACATGAAGAAGTCGGATGATATGTCCAAGGACAAGGACGGTTCTGACAAGATGTAGTCCCAGATAGCGGGATTATGCGAAAGACGGCCCCAGATTTTGGGGCCGTTTTTTTGTTTGGGCAATTTTGTGACGTCCAGAACCATCTACCGACTGCGCCGTTGACTCCACATGACGGGGCGCGATGGGGCGTCCGGGCCAGGTCCTGAACGAGTCGAAATGTCAGCAGGCTTGGAAGGCCGCTGGCCCTGAGGGCAACAGCCTCTCTGAGAACGCGGCCAGGCCGTACATTCTGAACTTTGCGGCCGTCGACACGTCGAACGACCGGAAGATTTCTGCGGATGAGTGGCAGGCCGGTTGCAATAAGGGCTGGGTCAGTGCGGACGCCCGAGAGGTGACGCCAAAGGCCGCCCCGGCTGGTCAGAACACTGAGATGAAGAAGTCCGGCAATGCCAACCCGGACTCCAGTGACGCGATGGGCGACAGCACGAAGAACCATAGCTCGTACTAGTCCGCCGCGTTTCGCATGTTGAAGGGAACGGCCCCGGTTCTCCGGGGCCGTTCTTTTGTATGGAATCGCTTTAACGCCAGACGCCGATCTTTTTCTTGCGCGCGGTGTCCGCCGCTTTGGCGAGTTTTGTATCCGCCGGCGCGTTGGGCTTCACCCAGCCGTAGCGCACCAGCCATTCGGAAAGGCCGGTACCGGCCACGCTGCAACGCGCCGTCAGCGTCTTTGCCGTGCTTGATGCAGGCACCTTGCAGCTCACGGCGCGGCCGCGGATCAGCCGCATCAGCGCGATGCGCGCCTGCTTACCGCAAGCCCAGACGCGGCCCTTCGCGTCCTTGCATGTGGCGTCCGCGGCGTGTGCTTTGATGCCGTCGAGCGTGATGACCACGTCTCCGGCTTTAAGCGTGCCGCCGTCGCGCACCACCACACGGTAGAACCGCTTCGGCTTGAGCACGGTTTTCGGCGTGGCCGCGTCCACTGGCACAGGCCCGCCTTCCGGTGAGACGGCGGCGACCGTCTTGCCGTCTTTTGCCGGCGCAGGCTGGGTCGCGGGAAGTGCCGCGGTCGTCTTCGGTGGATCGGCCGTCTGTGGCGGAGGCGCCTTGGCGGGCGCTGGCTTTGGCGGGGCCGCCTTTGGCAAGGGTGCTTCGGGAGAGGGCGCTTCGGGCAAGGGCGTAGTAAACAAGCGCCCATCGTGCGCGCTCGGCGGCTCAATGATCTTCACCACCTCGTCGCTTCCGCCGAAAGGCCAGAAGAACCAGATCAGCCCGAGGCCGACCATAGCTGTGATGAGACGGGAGGCAAGTGACATGCCGCCATCTTAAGCGAGATGCTTGGCGGCTTTAAGAGCGCAAGTTCGCTATTGGCTCGCCCAGATAATGCGCGCGATCCAGTCGATCCGCTCCATGGGAAACACGAGGTTCGGATGGTCTGGGTTCAGCGAGGCGAGCTCTATCGTCTTGGTGGTGCGCCGCGCCAGCACCTTGGCCATCACCTCGCCGTCAGTGGTGCGCAACACCACTCGGTCGCCTTTGCGCGGCGGGGCGTTCGGCGAGACGATGAGGATATCCCCGTCCCTGTAGAGTGGCGCCATACTGTCGCCGGTGACTTCGAGCGCATAGGCATTTTCGTCGTCGACCCGGGGAAAGCGGATCTGGTCCCAGCCGCCGCCCACCGGAAAGCCGCCGTCGTCGAAGAAGCCACCGCCGCCGGCTTGGGTCGTGCCGATCAGCGGGATCGGCTGGGCCGGGTTGCGGCGTCGCGGCTCTGCCGTGACGAGCGCCGTGAAGTCGTCGAACGAGGCCCCGGTCGCCGCCAGCACCTTGGCGATGCTTTCGGTGGTGGGCCAGCGCGGGCGCCCTTCGCCGGTCACCCGCTTGGATTTGTTGAAGGCGGTGGGATCGAGCCCGGCGCGCTTGGCCAGCCCGGACGGGGAAAGGCCGTAGCGGCGCGCGAGCGCGTCGATTGCGGACCAGACCCGGACATGGGTGAGTCTGTTCACCGGTTGGGCCTTGAAACGGCCTAAAGGGCCAGGTTTCACCGAATCGGAATAAAAACCTATAGATAGGAATTATGACTTATTTCGGCGGCTGCCGTCCACCGCATTTGCGGTCTTAAGCCGTCTGTTCGGGGAGCGAATCGAGGACGCGTTCCAGGGCCCGAAGCTCGATCGGCTCGCCCCGGCTGGTGAAAATGCGGAAATCGTGGTCGCCCTGGGCGATCAGCGCGCGGGCCTGTTTGACGGCGTTCCGCGTCGTCAGGCGCATAAGGGTCTTGGTATTGGGCGGGCTACCCCGCCGAATTGAATAGCTCATCGGGTCTCCGGGAAAATTGTTCGCGGGACCATACAGGAGCTTGGGTGCCGAAGGCCACTATCCACGGCAATTTTACGCAGGCGCTTACGCCTCCTTGTTGGAGACTGGCTTGACCGCTAGTCTCCGCCGAACGCCATGGCTCAACCCGTCTACAAAATTCTCGCCGACGCCGCCTATGACGCGGCAAAGAGCGAGGGACAATTCTTGGGAACGAGCGACGACCTGCACGACGGCTTCATTCATCTCTCAGCGTCGCATCAAGTCGAAGCCACCCTGGTAAAACATTATCCAGGCCAGCAAGACCTCGTTCTACTCACCCTCGATGCCGAGAAACTTGGCGAGGGTCTGAAATGGGAAGAGTCCCGCGACGGTGACCTGTTCCCGCATCTTTATGCGCCGCTCCCCCTCGATGCCATCGTGTCTGTCGATCCACTCCAGCTCGACGCCGACAATCGCCACATCCTGCCCGACGGAGTGGCCAATTGAGCGGATTGTTCGGCTTAGGCCAGGCCCTGCTGCTTGCCTTCGATCCCGAGCGTGCTCACGATCTTGCCCTCAAGACCCTCGAGCTTGGGGTTTATCCCCGCCAAGCCGTGCCGGATGACACGCGGTTGAGACAAACCGTGTTCGGCCTCGACTTTCCGAATCCGATCGGCATGGCGCCGGGCTTCGACAAGAACGCGCGCGTGCCCCGCCAGCTTCTCGACATGGGTTTCGGCTTTACCGAGGTGGGTACGCTGACGCCGGACGCGCAGCCCGGCAATGAAGCGCCGCGCGTGTTCCGCTCTCCCGAAGACTGCGCCATCGTCAATCGTCTCGGCTTCAACAATGAGGGACACAAGGCGGCGCTGATCCGTTTGAAGAAGCGGCTGCCTGGCATTGTCGGGGTCAATCTCGGCGCCAACCGCGACAGCACCGACCGCATCTCCGACTACGTGGAGGGCATTGTGCGGATGTCGCCGGTGGCGAGCTATTTCGCCGTGAATATTTCCTCGCCCAACACGCCGGGCCTGCGCGATCTTCAAGCACCGCGGAAGCTCGACGAGCTGCTCACCAAGGTGCAAACCGCGCGCAAGGCGCTCGGCGACAGCGCGCCGCCGCTCCTCGTCAAGCTAGCGCCAGACCTCGCCGACGCCGATCTGCCCGAGGTCGTTGCCGTCATTCAGAACAATGACGCCAACGGCCTTATCATCTCCAACACCACGCTCGCCCGCGACGGCTTGCACGACGAGGCGTTGATCCGCGAGGCGGGCGGGCTTTCGGGACAACCGCTGTTCGACCGCGCCACGCGCATGCTGGCCCGCGTCTATCAAATCACCGAAGGCAAGCTGCCGCTGATCGGCGTGGGCGGCATCACCTCGGGCGAGACGGCGCTGGCCAAGATCGAGGCGGGCGCGTCTCTGATCCAGCTCTATACCGGGCTCGTGTTCGAAGGCCCTGGCCTGATCGGCCACATCAAGGACACGCTCGTCGCGGCCATGGCGCGGGATAAGGCGCAAAGCCTCAAGCCACTGATTGGCCGGCGCGCGGGCGAATGGGCGGAAAAGGAACTGCCCGAGGTCGTCGTATGATGGTCACCATCTATCACAATCCGCGCTGCTCCAAGTCGCGCCAAACGCTGGCGCTGCTGGAGGAGAACGGCGTGGACCCTAAGATCGTGGAGTACCTAAAGACGCCGCCGACCACGGCCGAGCTGAAGCGCATTCTCAAGAATCTGGGCCTGAAACCGCGCGACATCCTGCGCAAAGGCGAAGCCGTCTACGCCGAACTCGGCCTCAAGGATGGCACCCACACCGGCGACGAGCTGCTTGCGCTGATGGTCGAGAACCCGATCCTCATCGAGCGGCCCATCGTGGTCGCGGGCGATCACGCGGCCATCGGCCGCCCGCCGGAAGCGGTGTTGAAGATCCTCTAGGCCTCGCGCTTCTGCGACGGGCCGGTTTCGGCCACTTCATGCGCAGGTTCGCGTCCGAACAGCCTGAAGACGCGCATCACCACCCAAATCGGGAAGACGATGACCGCGCCGAGCAGGAAGTAGCGGAACGCCTTTTCCACCGCGGCAAAGCCCATGTCGTAGATGCGGGCCGCGAGATCGCGCAGATTCTGGATGATGTCGTAGGGGCTGAAGCCCAGCGCCGCCAGGACGACGCCCACGATCAAGGATAGGATGACAAGCCGCGCCAGGACCAGCGCCGGATTGCCGCCAAAAAACCGTTCCATCTGTCCGTTTCCCTCTGAATCGTGGGCTTTCAATCGAATCTGTACCAGAAGTTGGGGCTCGTGGCGGCGAAGATCAAGGCGAAGAGCAAGAAGGGTAGGGCTAAGTGAGCGCGCGAAGGAGCTTGGCAGCGGAGCCTCATGGAGAGCGCCTGCCCGAGCCTTTCCGCACGTGGTTCGCGTCCCGCGGCTGGCACCCGCGCGCGCACCAACTCGCGCTGCTCGATACGGTTCGGAGTGACCGCGATACGCTCCTCATTGCCCCCACCGGCGGCGGCAAGACCTTGGCCGGCTTCCTGCCGAGTCTCATCGACCTGGCGGCACAGCCGCCGAAGCAGAAACCCGCGACCGGCATCCACACGCTCTATGTCTCGCCGCTGAAAGCGCTGGCCACCGACATCGCGCGGAACCTCACAGCGCCCGTCGCCGAGATGGGTTTGCCCATCAAGCTCGAAACCCGCACCGGGGACACCCCGCAATCTCGCCGCGCCCGCCAGCGCGTGCTGCCGCCCGACATTCTGCTGACCACGCCGGAGCAGATCGCGCTGATGCTCTCTCACAAGAGCGCGGCCGAACTGTTCGGCTCGCTGAAATGCGTCATTCTCGACGAGCTGCATGCGCTCGCCACAAGCAAGCGGGGCGATCTCTTAGGCCTCGATCTTGCGCGCTTGCGCACGCTGTCGCCCGAGCTCACGGCGGTTGGTCTCTCGGCCACGGTCGCCCGGCCGTCCGAACTCGCCGCCTATCTCGTGGCGAACAAGGGGCAGAGCGCGACGCGGCTGGCGGAGATCGTCACCGCGGACGGCGGGGTCAAGGCCGACATCACCATCCTTAAGTCGAACGCAGATCTGCCTTGGGCGGGACATTCGGCGCGCTATGCGCTGCCCGAGATGTATGCGGCTATCAAGGCGCACACCATGTCGCTCATGTTTGTCAACACGCGCTCGCAAGCCGAGATGCTGTTCCACGAGCTGTGGCGCTACAACGACGACAATCTCCCCATCGCGCTTCATCACGGTTCTCTCGACGTGGGGCAGCGCCGCAAAGTGGAAGCCGCCATGGTGGCGGGCAAGCTCCGCGCCGTGGTCTGCACCTCGACGCTCGATCTCGGCATCGACTGGGGCGATGTCGATCTCGTCATCAATGTGGGCGCGCCGAAAGGCGCAAGCCGTCTCGCTCAGCGCATCGGCCGCGCGAACCACCGGCTCGACGAGCCGAGCAAGGCGCTGCTCGTGCCGGCCAACCGCTTCGAGGTCATGGAGTGCCAAGCGGCGCTGGAGGCGGCGGAAGAGGGGGCACAAGACACCCCGCCCACGCGCCCCGGCGCGCTGGATGTGCTCGCCCAGCACATTCTCGGTATGGCCTGTGCCGAACCTTTCGACCCTGACCGTCTATACCGGGAAGTGACCAGCGCTGCGCCCTATCAAGGTCTCACCCGCGAGGGGTTCGACCAGGTCTTGGCTTTCGTCGCCACCGGCGGCTATGCGCTCGCCAATTACGATCGCTACGCCAAGCTGAAACGGACGAAGGAAGCCGAATACCGTGTCGCCCGTCCCCGCATCGCCCAGCAATACCGGCTCAACGTGGGCACCATCGTCGAGGCGCCGATGCTGCGCGTGCGCCTCGCGCGCGCCGCACTCAAGAAGTCCGGCGCGGTCGCCGGCGGCCGCGTGCTGGGTGAGGTCGAGGAGTATTTCATCGAGCAGTTGAGCCCCGGCGACACCTTCGCCTTTGCCGGCGAGGTCTTGCGCTTCGAGGGCTTGCGCGAGATGGATGCCATCGTCACCCGGGCCCATGCCACCGACCCCAAAGTGCCGGCCTATGAAGGTGGCAAGTTCCCGCTCTCCACCTATCTGGCCGATCGCGTGCGGCAGATGCTGGCTGAACGCGGTGCCTGGGTGAAGCTGCCCGGCCAGGTTTCCGACTGGCTCAGGCTGCAAGCCGATTTTTCGGTTGTGCCGTCCGCCGACGAGATGCTCATCGAGACCTTCCCGCGCGGGCAACGCCACTATCTTGTCTGCTACCCCTTCGAGGGGCGCCTGGCCCATCAAAGCCTGGGCATGCTGCTGACCCGGCGGTTGGAACGTGCGGGGGCGGCGCCGACCGGCTTTGTCGCCAACGAGTACGCGCTCGCCATCTGGGGGCTCAACGACATGAGCGGGATGATCCGGGACGGGCGTCTCGATCTCAAAGAGCTGTTCGACGAAGACATGCTGGGCGACGATCTCGACGCCTGGCTCGCGGAATCGAACCTGATGAAGCGCTCGTTCCGCGTCTGCGCCATCATTTCCGGGCTGATCGAGCGGCGCCATCCGGGCCAAGAGAAGAGCGGCCGCCAGATGACGGTCTCCTCCGATCTCATCTACGATGTCCTGCGTCAGCACGAGCCGGACCACATCCTGCTCAAGGCGGCGTTCGCGGACGCGGCCTCAGGGCTAATCGATCTTGGCCGCCTTGGGCAATTCCTGAGGCGGATTGGCGGTCGAATCAGGCATAGTGCGCTCAGTCACGTTTCGCCGCTTGCCGTCCCTGTCATGCTCGAGATTGGACGGGAGAGCGTTCCGGGCGATATTGGCGACACCTTGTTGCGTGAGACCGCCGAAGAACTCATCGCGGAGGCCTTGGGGGAACATGCTACGCGCTAGGCGCGACCTCATGCCGGAAACGGCGCCGTCGCTCCGCTCGCATCTCGCGATCGCGGGCCATACGCTGCAACCGCTTGTCGCCGGCGCCCTTTATTGGGAAGCCGAAGACACGCTGCTCGTTGCCGATCTACATCTGGAGAAGGGGGCGGCCTTCGCCGCGCTCGGCATGTTGCTGCCGCCCTACGACACGCGCTCGACGTTGTCCCGGCTGGGGAAGATCATCGCCAAGGTGAACCCGTCGCGTGTCGTGGCGCTAGGCGATAGCTTTCATCGCAGCGAGTGTGCCGATCACCTTGTCGAGGACGACCTTGCTTTCCTCATCAAGCTCCAGCAGGGCCGCGACTGGTATTGGATCTGCGGCAATCACGATCCGCACCTGCCCGCGAGCATCGGCGGCACGGTCTGCGCCACGCTCACCATGTCGGGCGTGACGCTGCGCCACGAGCCGTCGGAGGACGCATCGGCGCCCGAGATCGTCGGGCACTTGCATCCGGTCGCGCGCATCTCGCGGCGGGGCACGGTGGTCCGGCGGCGCTGTTTCGCCAGTGACGGCAACCGTCTGGTGATGCCGGCCTTCGGCGCCTATGCGGGCGGGCTCAACGTGCTGCACGAGGCCTTTCAGCCACTTTTCCTCTGGCATCGGCTGGAGGCGTGGATGATGGGCCGACACGCCGTCTATCCGGTGCTCGGCAGCCTGCTGATACCCGATTGATTAGGACGCGCGGTCCCGGCGGAACGCGTACCAGCCCGCAAGCCCCATCAAAACCGCTAGAACGACGCCGAGCAGCCCATAGAGAAATGGGTGCTTGAACGCCAAGGAATAGGCCAGAGCTTCGATACCGGCCTTCGTCACTTCGAGCGAGCCTTGGCTCTTGCTCGCGACCACCCCGTCGCGGAACAAATAGACGTCCGCCGTGTAGCGCCCCACGGGGACATTGACCGGCAGCGCGACGGTAGCCCGGAACAGGCTGCGTCCAATGAACGTCACCCCGTTATCGACCTGCTGGAAGAGCTTGCTGTTCTCCTTCAGGCGGATCATCGCCGAGCGGTAGGCCTGCTCTTGCGGATCGCCTTTAGTGTAGCGCCCGAAATCGAGATCGGAGAGGCCGATACCCAGCTCCTTCAAAGTTGCGTCCGAGGTGATCGCCCGAAGTGGACGCGACGACAGCACGGCATAGAAGCCCGGCACGGTGCCGTAGGTCTTGCCCGGACCATTGATCCAGATGCCGGCAACCCGCTCCTTCTTGCGAACCACGACGGGTTCGTCGGGGCCGCGCACCACGGTGATGACGTCGTAGGTGCCTTCGCCTGGCGTCCGCGAATCGCTGAAGTCGATGCTGCCGAAGATCAGGATCTCGATGCCGGTGAAGTTCGACTGGATCGCGATCTCGCGCGTGGAGATATCGGACTGCACCGTTTCCTGGCTGATCGGCTTCTCCGCCGGCGGCGGCGGGGCCGTCTGCGCGGCCGCCAGCGGGCTGAACAGGAGGAGGCCCGACAGGGCGACGGGCAGGAGCGCGGCTCTCATCACATCCCCACCAAGGGTACGATGCTGTAGAGATCGGACGGCCGCACCACGAGGTCGAACAGAATCCGCAACGCAACGCCCAGCACCATCAGAGCAAGCATGGCGCGCAACTGCTCGCCGCGGAACTTCTGACCTGCCCGCACGCCGAACTGGCCGCCTACGACCCCGCCGATGACCAGCACCAAGGCCAGCACGATATCGAGCGTATGATTGAGCGTGGCGTGCAGCAGCGTCACGATGGCCGTGACGAAGATGATCTGAAAGATCGAGGTGCCGATGACGATATTGGTCGGCATGCGCAAGAGATAGATCATCGCCGGCACCATGATGAAGCCGCCGCCGACGCCGAGGAACGACGCGAGCAGCCCGACCAAGACGCCGATCACCAGCGGCGGGATCGCGCTTATATAAAGACGCGAGCGCGGAAAGCGCATTTTCAGGGGCAGGCCGTGAATCCAGTTGTGCTGGTTGGCTTTTCGCGCCGAGCCGCCCTTGCCGGCGCGCGCGCGCGCGATGGCCCTGACGCTTTCCCACAGCATCAGCGCGCCGATCGTGCCGAGGAAGCACACATAGGCCAGCGAGATGATCAGCCCGGCCTGACCGAGCTCACGCAGATATTTGAGCAAAAACACGCCGATCAGCGCGCCGACCACGCCGCCGGCGATGAGCACGGCGCCCATCTGCACGTCCACATTGCCGCGCCGCCATTGGGCGAGCGTGCCGGACACCGAAGTACCCACGATTTGATTGGCGCCGGTGGCCACGGCGATGGCCGGCGGGATGCCCATCAGCATCAGGAGCGGTGTCAGCAAGAAACCGCCGCCGACACCGAACATGCCCGACAGAAAGCCCACTGCCGCGCCCAGTCCCAGCATGACCGTGAGGTTCACTGAGATTTCGGCAACAGGCAGATAAATCTGAAACATTGGCCAGAGCGTTGATGAAACAGGCGCACTGGCAACCTGTTCGCCACGCGCGGACCTGTCAATGCGTTACGGTCCGCCTCCTGACCAAATTGTCACGAAATTTCAGGTGGAAGCCGCGCCAAGACCACGCGCGAGGTCAATTTGCTAGCTGGACAGGCGCTCGAGCTGATCCACCAGCGGCAGGGATACGTCGCCGGTCTGGTCGAGACCGTTGCGCTCTTGGAACGTCTTGATCGCGGTGCGGGTCCGCGGACCGACCATTCCGTCCGGCGCGCCGACATCGTAGCCGAGCCTGTTGAGAAGCGTCTGGGCGCGGCTGACCAAGGTGGTGCCCTTCTTGGCCGGTGCTTGTGCGACCCAAGCCGGGTTCTGGGCCACCTGATTGGCTTCGGGCACGGCAGGCTTCGCCGTCCAGGCCGCCACGGCCGCTTCCGCCTGAGCCAGCGTCTCCGGCGCAAGCTGCACCCGGATCACCTCGCGGCGCTTGCTGGCCCTCCGGATCGCCTTGCGCGGCGGCCAGCGCGAACCACTGATAGGCCTGGCTGAGATTCTTGGTCATGCCAAGGCCATGCTCGGCGAGAATGCCGAGATTGAACTGGCTGTCGGGAAGACCCCGTGCGGCCGCCTCGCCATACCATTTCGCTGCCTGGGTATAGTCCGGCGCACTGCCGTCACGGCCGCTGACGCTGACCGCGAGGTTATGCATGGCTTTGACGTTGCCCCGCTCCGCCGCGGCCGTGTACCAGCCCCGGGCCTTGTGGGTGTCCTTCTCGACGCCGACGCCCCGCTCATACATGGCAGCGAGGCGATATTGGGCCGGCGCCAGGCCCGTGCGTGCGGCGCGATCCAGCCACTCGCTGGCCTTCTTGAGGTCGCGTTCGGTGCCTTTACCCTCCAAGTAACGCAGCGCGATGGTGTATTGCGCGGCGCCGTCCCCCTCGGAGGCCGCTTTCCGCAAGGCCAGCGGGCCAAGCGCCTTGGGCGGCATGGGCGCTTCCACCGCCACGGTCGTCAGCCTTTCGGCGGTCGCGGCATCCGCGGCGGCCGACGGGTCCTCGATGGAGAGATCACCCCCGGCGGCAACGTGGAGCCGTTGGTCGGCTTCAGCGCGGCAAGCTGGGGCTCGGGATTGAGCTCGCTCGCGGGCATGGCCAAGCCGGAAGACTTGGCGACATCAGTGACGCCAGGCGTTGACTGCCCGACCCTGCCGTTGAAGGGGGCGAAGTCCGGTCCGGGTGTTGTGCCGGGATCGGGCAGGATCATCAGCGAGCCGGATTGGTCGGGCTCCGCCGCTGGCGCCGTTTCCGTGGCATCAGGCGCCGTCATGTCCTGACCGCCGTCCATTGGCACGGTCTCGGGCGCGGTCTCGGGCATCGTCTCGCCCGTCGTGGCCGGGGTGACGTCCGTGGTCGGCTTCGAGCCGAGACGTCCATAAAGAAGTATGGCGCTGATCACGAGAAGGGTGGCTGCAGAGATGATCAGCAAGGAGCGCTTGCGGCGGCCCGGCTGCTCCGTCTTGAGGTCGGTGCTGGTGACGCGGGCTCTGGGCCGGCCCCCGTCGCGCTCTTCGGCGCGTGTGGCGGCGGCTTTCGCCGCCCGGCGCGCGGCGGTCACGAGGTCCTCGGGCGCGCCCGCCTCCTCGCCGTGGATGGGCATGTCCGTTACAACGCGGCCGCGCGAGGCGTGCGGCATCGCCGCATCGAGATCGACGGCCTCCTCGCCGGCGCGTTTCGCCCGCCCGAAAGGCGGCGGCGTCTCGGACTCTTTGAAGTCGGGAATGGCTGCGCCGAGACGGTCCCGCAAACTCTCCTTCATGGGGATCTCGGCGTCCATCTCGGGACGCCGCGGCGAGGCCTTCGCGCCTGGCTCCGGCATTCTTGCTGCCGGCGACTGAGCTGTCCGCGGCGGCGTCATCTTAGGCGTGGGCGTGTGTCCGGCGGTGGCTTGGGCAAACGGTGAGGCAGGCTTAGCCTCTGCTTGCCGGGCAAGATCCGCAAACGGTGCGCGGGGCCGGGCGCCTGAGGCAGTCCCGCGCTGCTCGAACTGTTGCACGAGCTGCTTCAAGGAATCGTGCACCGACTGAAGCGTCGTCACCAGCCGGTCATTGGATTCGCGGCTCTTGTCGCCCATCGCGGTGAGTTCGCGATGCATGGCGTCCAGCCGCTCGGTGGTCTTCTTGCTGTCATCGGCGACGAGGCGCGCAGCCTCGTTCGCGGCCTTGGTGGCGATCTCCTGAAGCTGTGCGGGATCAACCTGGGCAGGGGTTTGCGCGCTGTCTTTGGCGTCCAGCCGCTCGATGAGCTTGAGGAGCTGCGCTTCCACGCCGCTGACTTTGCTGAGCTGCTCTTCGGCCCGGCCAAGCTGTTGGCCCATATCGGAAATCTGGCACTCGACATGATCGAGAGCCTCGCGGCTTGGCGCCTTTTCGAGGGTCTGGCCGAGCTGGATGCCGATCTCGTCGAGCCGTGTGTTCAAGGCTTCGATCGCGCCCGTCGGCATCGCCGCGCCGATCGACTGCTCGAGGCGCTCGGCCATGTCCACGAGCCGCTTGTCGAGGTCGGCGTGCTCCGCAGGAAAGGGCTCCGTGGCGCCGGTCCGGTTCCCATAGCCCGACTCGGCGGCATAGCTGAAATCTGGAAAGGCCGAAGCGGGCGCAAGATGAGACGGCGCCTGCATCGTGGCCTGGGCGAATGGGCTTGGCTCCGGCTCGTACTCGAAGGGGCCCTCGTCCGTGTCGGCCCGCAAGCCCCCGGCAAGCGCTTTTCCGAGGCGTTCGAAATCGTCGAGTGGCGTCGAGGCTTCGCTCTCGAGCCGGCGGGCAAGATCGCTGACTTGGGAATGCAGGCGGTCAAACGTATCGGCCTCGTCGGGCGCGCCGGTCTCCCGGGCGGCTTCCGTGGTCTGCGACAGCTGATCCAATCTCGCGTGAAGATCCTCGAGCGCTTCGCCGTAGCGCCGCTCGCTGTCCTCGACCCGCTCTACAAGGCGGCGGAGAAGGCTTTCGACCGTGCGTTGATCCATGGGCTCGCCGTCATGCATGGCATTGCCTTCCTGGCCGGCGCCGCTGGTTTGCCAACTTGCTTCTGAAGCCATACCGTTCCCCATGGAATTGACGCCGCCGAATCCACGCCCAATCGCGTGACGGCCTGGCCGCAACACGCGTGACGAAGCGGTCTCGCTGACGGTGGCAAGTTCGAGTAAATTTTCGATTAAGGAACGCCCTACAATGGGACGGAAGGCTGCGCCGCAAGGCGCTGGCAAAGGGGGTTCACGCCAGGGATGACTTCAATGGGCGACTTGGTGCAGGCGAACCATGATCTGGTCGTGCCGACGCGCGGCAAGGGCTTCATCGAAATCACCCGCGGAGTCTCGAGCTGGCTCGACGAGATCGGCGCGAATGGCGGCGTCCTCACCGTGTTCGTGTCCCATACCTCCGCCTCGCTCACCATTCAGGAAAACGCCGATCCGAATGTCAGGCTGGATCTGCTGGATGCGTTGGAGATCCTGGCGCCGGAGGACCGGGCTTACGCGCATCACGAGGAGGGGCCGGACGACATGCCGAGCCACATCAAGGCGATGCTCACCTCGGTCAGCCTGTCTGTTCCGGTGCGGGACGGCGCGATGACACTCGGCACCTGGCAGGGGATCTACCTGATCGAGCATCGGGCGGCGCCCCACCGCAGGACCGTGGTGCTCAGCTTCATTGGCAGTGCGGCTAAGGAGTGATCAGTTTCCGGAAAAGATGCGCGTTGCGGCGATCAGCTCGTTGATGATGCCGGGCTCCGTCATGGCGTGCCCTGAGTCGGGCACCACGCGGAGACTGGCTTCGGGCCAAGCCTGGGCCAGGTCGAACGCGTTTTTGATCGGGGTCACCACGTCATAGCGGCCATGCACGATCACGCCGGTAATATCGGCCAAAAGGTGCGCGTTGCGGAGCAGCTGGTCGTCGGCGTCGAAGAATCCGCGATTGACGAAGTAGTGGGACTCGATACGGGCGAATGCGAGCGCGTAGTGATCCTCCGAGAATAGCCGTTCGCGGTCGAAGTCCGGCAGCAGCGATAGCGTGCGTCCTTCCCAGGCGCTCCAGGCCCGCGCGGCCTCGACCTGAATGGCAGGGTCTCCGCTGGTCAGCCGCGCATGGTAGGCGGCGATCATGTCGCCGCGCTCGGCCTCCGGGATCGTCTTGGCGTAGTCCGCGAAGGCCTCCGGGAACAGCCAGCTGCAACCTTCTTGGTAGAACCATTCGAGCTCGGCGCGCCGAAGCATGAAGATACCGCGCAGGATCAGTTCGCTGACCCGGTCGGGATGCGTCTGCGCATAGGCCAATGCCAGCGTCGATCCCCACGACCCGCCGAAAACCTGCCAGCAGTCGATGCCGAGATGTTCGCGCAAGCGCTCTATATCCTCCACCAGATCCCAGGTGGTGTTCTGTTCGAGGGAAGCGTGCGGAATAGAGCGGCCGCAGCCGCGCTGATCGAACAACACGATGCGGTAGAGCCGTGCATCGTGATAGCGGCGCATCACGGGTGTCACGCCGCCGCCGGGGCCGCCATGGAGCATGACCACCGGCTTGCCCGCGGGCGATCCGCACTCTTCGTAATAGAGCTCGTGAATATCCGAGACCTTGAGGCGTCCCGTGCGGTACGGCATCAACTCGGGATAAAGCGACAGCCGTGAGGTGCCGGGCGCGCGCTGCGGATCCATGGACGACCCCCGCTCAATCTTCCTCGGCCGGCGCAGCCGCCCGCGCCTGCGCCAAGTCGAAGATGGTTTCGCCGTCCGGTTTGCGCATCTCCTCATAATAAGATGTCTCGAAGTCTGTTGGCGCCGGTCCGTAAAGGCTTGCGCCCACGCCGGCGCCGAGCGCCAGCACCACGGCTATGAGGCTGACGATACCCGTGCCCGCAACGGTCTCCGCCACGCCGAACAGAGCGCCGACGGTGACCGCGAGAAACAGGACGCCGAACCCGGCCCCCAAGCTGGCGAGCGCGCCCCAGGCAGTGCAGCGCGGCCACCAGATGGCGAGAAGCAGCACGGGAAAGAAAGTCGCCGCGGCGAAGGCGAACGCCGTGATCGCGGTCCGCAAAGCATCCACCTCGGCGATAAAGAGAAACACGGCGGTCGCCAGCGCCACGGCCGCGATCGCGGCCCATGCCGCCATGAGCCGCGGCAAGGCGACAGGGCGTTGCTCGAGCGTACTATAGATGTCGTCGGCAAGACTTGCCCCGAGCGTGAAGAGATGAGAGGCCGCCGCGGCGAGCGCGATGGCCAAACCCGCCGCGGCCATGAGCGCCGTCAGGACATAGGGCACGCCTGCCAGGGTCGGCAGCGTCAAGGCCACGCCGTCGCGCGTGATGAGAAGTTCGCCGGCTCCGATCGTGCCGTCGCCGTTGATGTCGCGCGCCTGAACCAATTGCGCGTGGCTCAGGCCGGACAGCCAGGCCGGCAGTCCTTCCGTCGGCGCGAGTGCCATGTCGCGGAACATCAGCAGTTTGGCGAACGCCGCGATTGACGGTGCAGTGATGACGAACAGCGCCACCAGCAGCAGCGCCCAGGCCGTCGAGCGGCGCTGGTCGGCCACGGAAAATGTGACCCCGCTGCGTGATAGCAGGCTCGGCAGCGCCGCAGTGCCGAGCGCCAAGCATAAGAACAGCGCGAAGAAACCGGATTCGCCAATGGTGCCGAACGACTGCAAGAACGGCTTGGCCGCCGACATCGGCTCGATCTGCGGCATAATCGGCTCACTCGCGCCAGATTCGACCGGCGACATGCCTGCGGCGGTCTCCGCGCCCCGCAACGAGCCGAACATCTCCCCATAGGTGAATTGCGGCGCCGGCAGGTTGGTGAGCATGATCGACACCACGATGAGCGGCACCGCCAAGCCAATCGCGCCGCCGATGAACTCCGCGCTTCCCGACCAAGTCAGGGCGCGCATGCCGCCCAGAATGCCGGTGGCAGCCACGAACGCGGCGACCATGAGCACGGCGAGCCAGTAGGGCAGGGGCAGAAAGATCGACGCCACGGTCGCCGCGATGCTGAGTTCCGCGGCCAAGAGTAAAGCCGTCGGCATGACCTGCAACGCGCTCGCGGCGATACGCGTCTCCCGCGACTGGAAGCGTTGGCCGAGGAAGGCGGGCAACGTATAGGCACCCGCCCGGCGGAGATACGGAACGAACAAAACACCCGCCAGCAACAGGCCGCACGTCCAGCCAAGGCCGATGGCAAGCGCGTCAAAGCCGAGAAAGAAAATCGCGCCGGTATAAGCGAAGAAGCCCGTGCCGCCGACAGTGATCGCCGCCAAGAGGAGCGCATTGTAGACCTGGGGCACGCGGCGTCCCGAGGCAAAGAAATCTTCGACGTCGAGGGTTCGCGCCGCCACGGCGATGACGAGATAGAGTGCGAGCGGTAAGAGGATCAGCCAGCGCGCGATGGTGCCGTCGCTCCAGCCGAGTTGCTCGGCCATGGCGAGCAAGATCGCCACACAGATGAAGGCGCTCGCCACAATGCCGTAATAGGCGCCGAGATGCGGATTCGGCGTACGCTGACGCGACTGTGCGGTCATCGCTTACGCGATCTCCTCATTGAGGGTCCGCGTATGGTCGATGCGCTCTTGCACGCGCACGTACCAGAACGAGACGAAAACGATGAAGAAGATGAGCCCTTGGGCCAAGAGATAAAAGCCCAACGGGAAGTGCAGGAACCAGAGTTGGTTCAGCGCGATGGCGTAGATGATGGCGATGGCCACGGCGCACAGTGCGGCCGAAACGGTCGTGACCGCTACGGCGAGCGTCCGCAGCTGATGACGGTCGCGCACCGGGTTTTCCGTCTCGGCGGCTTGCGCTGTCACGTTTCCCTCCCCACCCAAGGTCTGCCAACCCAAGCCCCCCAACCCAAGGCCCGCTAACGGGTTAGCAGGTCGGCAAAGCCTTGCAAACCGCGCTTTCAGGTGCAAATGCCGCCGAAACGTGGCAGAGAAGGTGCCGTATTCTCAAGAGCTTGAGGGGGAATGCGCTCTATGTTGCAGGAATTCAAGGAATTTGCGCTGCGTGGCAACGTGGTGGACATGGCCGTCGGTATCATCATCGGCGCCGCCTTCTCCACCATCGTCAAGTCGCTGGTGGATGACGTCATCATGCCGCCCATCGGGCTCCTGACCGGCGGTGTCGATTTCTCCGATCTCTACATCAACCTGAGCGGAGGAGACTACCAGTCCTTAGCTCAGGCCAGAGAGGCCGGCGCCGCCACCATCAATATCGGCGTGTTCATAAACAGCGTGATCAGCTTCACCATCGTGGCCTTCGTTCTGTTCCTGGTGATCAAGGGCATGAACCGGTTGCGCCGCAAGCAGGAAGAGGAACCTGCGAAGGAGCCGCCCCCCGCGCGCGAAGTGCAGCTTCTCGAAGAGATCCGCGACGCCCTAGTCAAGCGCGGCTAGGCGAAGCGCTCAAGTAGCGCGAAGCGCGGTAGCGCACGACAACTGCGCTCAAGTAGGCCGGAGGCCGGTAGCGCTGCCACGTGTAGCGCATGCCGCCGTGCACGCCGACGCCTTGGGTGTCGTCGGCGAAGGTGTAGTCGACCTTGGCGAAGACGGCGGTCTGCGCGCCGGGATTGAAGAAATTGACCCCGCCCGAAACCACGCCCCAAAGATCCTCGGGCTCGTCCGTGAATTTGAACACGCGGCCGGTCGAGGTCAGGGTTGCGTTGTGCGAGCCTGATAGCGTTCCCCACAGGCTGCCGACGATGAAGGGTTCCATCGTGGTTCCTCCCCAGACCTCGGAGCTGGTGCCCATGCGGAGTCCGACGCGCCCGCGCACATTCTCGTTCTCGTCGAAGTCCACGGCGTTGCCGTCCACGATGAAATCGTCGAGCTGAGTCCATGACGCGGCGATGGTCGCGAGCGGCTCGATGAAGAGGCCGGGCTGCATGCCGCCGAAACGGTAGCCCGCATCCGTGCGGAAGCCATAGGCCGTGTGGTCGAGCGAATTGGGAAATCCTCTCGCATCGTTCGGGTCGACCTCGGCGAAGATTGTCTTGAACAGCGTGTCGACGAACAGGCCGCCGCGCATATAGGTGGCGTAGGCACCGGCCTCCAGTCCGCTGAGGTTGAAGCTGCGGGCAAGGGTTTCGTAGTTGAGCGCGGATTCCACGGCGCCACCGAGCACGCCGAGAACGAGAATGTCGCCGTCCGCGAAGAGGTTGCGCTTGCCGAAATCGATTCCCGACTCCAGGGTCCAAATATCGAGATCGCAATCGAGATCATGACGGTATGTCCGGCCATTGGCGTTGGTGACCGCGTCGTCTTTCAACTGGAACCAAGACCCCGCGCCGCGCGCCCATAGGCCGGGCGTGACATTGTAAAGCTCCTCGCAACGCAGTCTGGCTTCGGCCTGACGCTGGCCGCTACATGCGTTCTCACGCGTCAGCATCACGCGCAGATCGGTGCTTTGGTCGAACCACGTCTCCGTCGTGTTGTGGAACGTGTCGTGGGTGAACGTCACCAGGTGCGGCAGCAGGTGCGAACCGCCACCCGTATGGTTCTTTAACTCGAAGAAGCCCGAGCCCGTCGGCACGAAAAACAGGTCGTATTCGAAGAAGCCCGCGTCGATGGGCTTGTCGATATAGAAGTCGTTGGCGTCCACGTTGCCGTTGACGAACACCACCGGAATACCGACGGGGTCGAACCGCGCCGAGGACGAGTTTGTGTTGGTGACGGTGATGAGCGTCCGGCCCGCGGTGCTGCCGTGGATGATAAGATTGTCGGCGGTTGACCCTGGACCGCCGAGAAAGGCATCGACCGCCAATGTGGAGTTGCCGGACCCGACGAAGGTAAGGCCGGTCCCGCCTGGCGTGTTTGAGATGCGGAACACCGCGTTGTTCTTCCCGTCGACCATGGTGATGAGACCGGCATTCTCGAATCTCTCAAGCCCGACGAACTTGGTCTCTTCGGCCGTGTTGAACAGGCTCGCGGTCCGGACGGTGCCGCCTGTGTTTCTGAAGACGTCGCCGCCCCCGCCGAAGTCGCTCGCTTTGGTGGCGTTAAATGTGCCGCCCGACAGGTTCGTAAGGCTATCGGCGCTGTCGGTGAGGTTGATGAAGCCCGTAACTGTTCCCGTATTCTGAATTGTCGTGCTGGCCCCTTCCGTATTGATGGCGAGGCCGCTTCGCACTGAAATGAAGCCGCTATTGGTGATACGCGTCGAGGTGTTGCTGCCGCCGAAGATCGCTGCGGTGGTTCCGTAGACCACCCCCGAGTTTTCGATCGTGATCGATGAGGAAGCCCCCTGCGTTCCGCCGTAGATGCCATAGGCGAAGAGCCCAGAAGCATATGTGCGCCCGCTATTCCGAATCGTGATGGGGCTATTCGCGCCGGTGGTCGTGCCGTGTATGCCTTCGGCAAAGAAACCGCTTGTCGAAATGTCGCCGCTGTTCTCGATGTGGATGGCGCTGCCGCTGCCGGCGGTGGAGGCAATGATGCCCTCCGCATCGCGGCCGAGCGTCCCAATCCGGCCACTGCTGAAGATTCTGACGTCGCTGTTGTTTTCATCGGTGCGGCCGAATATGCCCTCGGCGTTCCGTCCCCGTGTGGCGATGCCGCCGCTATGGAAGATTAAGACATCGCTGTTGCGCTCGTCGGCGCGACCGAAAAGGCCGTGCGCGTCGATTCCGATCGTCGCGATGTCGCCGCTGTTGATGATGGCGGCGGGGCTGTCGCGGTCATATGCGCGCCCGAAAATTCCGAATCCCCGGAGCCCGGCGGTGGCGATGTCGCCGGTATTGGTATTGTGATGGCGCTGACGGGCTCGGTGCTTCTGGCGAAGACGGCTCTCGAATCGATCCCGGCGACCGCGAGGTTGCCTCTGTTGGTCAGATCGATGAAGGCGCCCGTGCCGAACGCATCGACGAAAACGGAGGTCCCGACAAAGATGTAATCGCGATTGTTGGTGAATGTGACGGAGCGGTTCGAGCCGATGAACACCTGAGCCGCCGCGGGCGTGGGTGCCGTGACGGCGAGGGTCGAGACGAGCGCCGTGCCGGCGAGAGGGGCGCCGCTTGGGAGTCCCAGAAACTGTCTTCGCAGGAAAGGCCGCGATCTTGGCTTAGGCTCCGGACCAGGCTTGGCCTCCCTGCCAGTCCACTCATTCCTTGGCGCACGACCCCTTGCACCGCGCCTGCGGCCACGACAACGCCCCATGGTTTGGCCCCCCACTCACTGCTCCCCTGATTTTTGGGGAAATTCGGGCGAGGCACTAGAGGGCCCAGATTGGCTATCCACAAGCGGAGGTGGAATCTTGCACGCTGCCCTGAAGAAACACTTTTCCCTCTGCCACCCCACCGGGAGATTCAACGTGCGCCGTGGGGGCAAATCGGAAAGAGCTTCCTATATGTGTGGCGTTGAGGAACAGATTTCCGCTTTTCCCAAGTATGGAGCTTCTTTGGGGAATGATTTTTCAGTATTCTGTCCCATCTTCAGGGGTCGGCGGCTCGGGCCTGAAGCGAACGATGCGTGGGAAAGCACTATGACGACCGCAGCAATTTCTAGCGACGCCGCGCTTGGCGTCTCGATGGCCGCGCTTTTTCGCGGGCTTGCGGCCCGCGCTGGCGCCCAGTACACGGGCCGTTCGTTTGAACCGCAACGCTCCGCGGAGGTTGCCTAGCTATGTATATCAATGTCCGCCTGCCTGATGGCTCCACGCATCGCCTCGAAGCGCTCGAGGGCTGGCGCGTGATGGAGGTGATCCGGGATTGGGGTCTGCCCATCAAGGCGGAATGCGGTGGGGCGTGCGCTTGCGCCACCTGCCATGTCTGGGTCGGCGACGCTTGGGTCGGCAAGCTCGTGCCGCCAACCGACGAGGAGTCGGAGATGCTGGACGGCGCCTTCCAGGTCGACGACCGTTCCAGGCTGTGCTGCCAGCTGATCATGACGCCCGAGCTCGACGGGCTCGAGGTGGAGCTTGCGCCCGAGAGCTTGATGGACGCGCCCGAGGAACCGGTCGCAGTGGGAGGCGCTCGCTGATGCGCAGCTTCCCCATCTTTGTGAGCTTCGAGGGCAAACCCCCGCTCGTCGTGGGCGGCGGAGAGCTTGCGGCCATCAAGACACGCCTGCTGCTCAAGCGCGCGGAGATCGTCGAGGTCTCAGCCCAAGAGTTCGTGTCCGAGCTTGCGCAGCTCGAAAGCGCCGGCCAGGTGGTGCGCGTCGCGCCGCAGCCCGGCATCGATCAACTGCGTGGCCGCCCGCTGGTCATCGCCGCCACCGAGGACGACGAGGAAGATTCCCGCGTCTCCGCGATCGCGCGCGCGCTTGGCGTGCCGGTCAATGTGCCGGACCGTCCGGAGCTTTGCACCTTCGCGCTTCCGGCCATCGTCGATCGCGGCGGGGTCACCGTGGCCATCGGCACCGAAGGCGCGGCGCCTGTGCTCGCCCAGCGTCTGCGTGCTTGGCTCGAGCGCGAGCTTCATCCGCGCCTCGATGATTTGGCGAAACTCGCCGGCGAATACCGCGCCCGTGTCGCCGAGAAACTTCCCGCGGGCGCCCCGCGCCGCCATTTCTGGGAGAGTGTGTTCGACGGTGCCGCTGCCGAGGCCATGCTGGAAGGCGATGAGCCTAAAGCCCGTGCCTTGATCGGTGAGGCCATCGATAAAGCCGCCGAGGCCGGTACGCCGCAGGGGCGCGTGCTTCTGGTCGGCGCCGGGCCGGGCGATCCGGAGCTTCTCACCATGAAGGCGGTCGGCGCGCTCAAAGTCGCCGATGTCGTGTTCTACGACCGCCTGGTGGGCGAAGGCGTGCTGGAATTCGCGCGCCGCGAGGCCGAGCTGATTCCCGTCGGCAAGGCCAAGGGCACCCATAGCGTGCCGCAAACCGAGATCAACGCGCTGCTGGTGGAGCGCGCCAAGGCGGGGCAGACCGTGGTGCGCTTGAAGGGCGGCGATCCCTTCGTGTTCGGCCGTGGCGGCGAAGAGCTCGATGCACTGCGCGCCGAAGGCATCGCCATCGAGATCGTACCTGGCGTCACCGCGGGCATTGCCGCGGCGGCAAGCTTGCAGATCCCGCTCACCCATCGCGACGTATCGCACACCGTTACCTTCGTCTCCGGCCACGAGGCCGGCGGCAAGGAGCCGTCCTTCGCCCATCTCGATCTCACCGCGCTCGCCGCCGGCAACAACACGCTCATTGTTTATATGGGCGTCACCACCGGGGCCGTGATCGCGCAAAGATTGCTTGAGGCCGGTTTCCGCCCCGGACTGCCCGTCATTGCCGTGGAGAATGCCAGCCGCGACACCGAGCGCCGCGTCGGCACGACCATCGCGGCCTTGGCGGCTCATCCACAAAGCCTCGGCCTGAAGAGCCCCGCCGTTCTCATCTTCGGTGAGGTCGCCGGCCTGCCGGCTTCGGGCATCGTCGAACAGATCCTCGATAACGAGGAGGTCAAGCGCGCCTATGCCTAACGTCGTCACAGCCAACCGTCTTACCGACGGCATCGTCGTCTATCTCGCCGCCGACGGCGAATGGACGGAAGAGATCGCCAATGCCCGCGTCGCCGACGACGAGGCGGAGACCAAGGCGCTCGAGGCGATCGCCGACAATGCCGTGCGTGAGCGCCTTGTCGTCAGCGCCTATCCCATGCCGGTCGGGCTGAAGGACGACGGCGCGATCGACCCGCTTTCCGTGCGCGAGCGCATCCGTGCCGCGCACCGCACCACGTTGACGAAGGATTGGTACGATGTACCGCTATGATGAGTTTGATCATGCGTTCGTGCGTGAACGCGTGGCGGAGTTCAAGGATCAGGTCGAGCGGCGTCTGTCCGGCGCGCTGACCGAGGAGGAGTTCCGGCCGCTTCGTTTGCGCAACGGGCTCTATCTTCAGCTGCATGCCTACATGCTGCGGATCGCCGTTCCTTATGGCGTGCTGTCATCCCGCCAGATGCGTCAGCTCGGCCATATCGGCCGCACCTGGGACCGCGGCTACGGTCACTTCACCACGCGCCAGAATCTTCAGTTCAACTGGGTGAAGCTGGTCGACATCCCCGATGTTCTGGCCGCGCTCGCCGACGTGGAGATGCACTGCATTCAGACCAGTGGCAACTGCGTGCGCAACGTCACCGCCGATCCGTACGCCGCCGCCGCCGTCGATGAGCTGGAGGACCCGCGTCCCTGGTGCGAGATCTTGCGCCAATGGTCGACCCTGCATCCGGAGTTCAGCTGGCTGCCGCGTAAGTTCAAGATCGCTATTTCAGGTGCCGCCGAGGATCGCGCCGCCACCGCCTTCCACGACATCGGGCTTCGCATCGTGCGCGGACCGAACGGCGAGAACGGCTTTCGCGTGCTGGTCGGGGGCGGCATGGGCCGCATCCCCTATGTCGGTCAGGAGATCAGAGCCTTCCTGCCGAAGGAGCATTTGCTCTCCTACATCGAGTCGATCTTGCGCGTGTACAATCTGCACGGTCGCCGCGACAACATTCACAAGGCGCGCATCAAGATCCTCGTCAATGCGCTCGGCATCGACAAATTCCGCGAGGACGTCGAGGCCGACTGGGAGGCGACCCACAAGGACGCCATCGACCTGCCCGAGGATGAGAAGCGCCGCATCATGTCCTATTTCGCGCCGCCGGATCTCCCCGAACGGCCTGCCCGCGACGAGGCCTTGGCCGCCCGACGCGAGAGCGATCCGGCCTTCGCCAATTGGTACAAGCACAACGTGCTGGCCCATCGCGTGCCGGGCTACGCCTCGGTGGTGATCTCGCTGAAGGAACCCGGCCGTACGCCGGGCGATGCCTCCTCCGACACCATGGACTTCGTCGCCGATCTCACCGAGCGCTATGGCCATGATGAGGTGCGGGTCAACTACACGCAGAACCTCGTGCTGCCGCATGTGGCGCGCGCCGACATCCAGCTTCTTTACGACGAGTTGGTCGAGGGCGGCCTCGCCACCGGCAACAACGAGCTGCTCGGCGACATGATCTGCTGCCCGGGGCTGGACTACTGCAACCTCGCCAATGCGCGCTCGATCCCCATCGCCAAGGAGATCGCCAAGCGTTTCGAGGATCCGAAACGGCAGGAGGAGATCGGCCAGCTGCGGCTCAACATGTCTGGCTGCATCAACGCCTGCGGCCACCATCACGCCGGCAATATCGGCATTCTCGGCGTCGACAAGAAAGGCACCGAGCTCTACCAGATCACGCTTGGCGGCAACCCAAAGGACAGTGCCTCGATCGGCACCATCATCGGCCCGGGTTTCCGCGCCGAGTCCGTGCCGCAAGCGATCGACACCATCGTCGACACCTATATTGAAAATCGCCACGAGGGAGAGAGTTTCCTCGAGACGTGGCGCCGCGTGGGCGCTGCACCCTTCAAGGAGGCTCTCTATGGTGCTCGTTGATCTTGCGACCGGGGCGGTCGTCGCCGATCCCGACGAGGTGGCGACGCTGTTGGAGCCGACGGCCGACGACGCTGCGCTCGCCGCCGCCGCGGGCGGCAATGCCGGACCTATCGCCATCGCCTTTCCGAGCTTCACCGACGGCCGCGGCTTCAGCCTCGCGCGCCTCTTGCGCGAACGGCATGGCTTCAAGGGCGAGATCCGCGCCGTGGGCCATCTCATTCCCGATCACGGCCAGTTCCTGCTGCGCTCGGGCTTCGACACCGCCGAGATTGTCGATCCGGACGCCGCGGAGGTCTGGAAGGCCTCGTTGGAGCGCATCCGCCACAACTACCAGCCGGCGGTGCGCAATAGACTACCTCTGCGCTGGAACGCCGCCCACAAGGCCGCGCTTACCCTCGATGAAAAGCTCCGTGCCAGCGATGATCTGGTGACCCGCATCAAAGAGGTCGCCGCGCGGATCGAAGGCCGCATCGCCTTCTCCACGAGCCTCGGTCTCGAGGATCAGGTCATCCTGCACGCCATCGCCAAATCCGGCGTCATCAAATCCGGCGCCGAGATCGACGTGTTCACGCTCGATACCGGCCGGCTGTTCCCGGAAGTGCTGGAGACCGTCGAGCTGTCGGAACTGAGATTCCGCACCCGCATCCGTCTGGTCGCTCCCGACGCGCAGGAGGTCGAGGAGCTGGTTTCCCGCGACGGCGTCTATGGCTTTCGCCAGTCCGTCGAGAACCGCAAGAGCTGCTGCGAGATCCGCAAAGTGCGCCCCTTGAACCGCGCGCTTCAAGGCGCGCAAGGCTGGATCACCGGCCTGCGCCGCGAGCATTCGCAAGCTCGTGCGGACGTCCCGCTGGCCGAATGGGATGCCGATCACGGCCTCACCAAGATCAACCCGGTCGCCGATTGGTCCACGGATAGGCTGATGGCCTATATCGAGGCCAACAACGTGCCCGTCAATCCGCTGCATGCGCGCGGCTTCGTCTCCATCGGCTGCGCACCGTGCACCCGCGCCATTCAGCCGGGCGAAGATCCGCGCGCCGGCCGTTGGTGGTGGGAGAACGAGGACAAGAACAAGAAGGAGTGCGGCTTGCACGTCGCCGAAACCGCCAAGCAGAAAGAGAAAGCAGCATGACCGCGCTGACCTCGCATCTGAAGCTCCTCGAAGCCGAGAGCATCCATATCTTCCGCGAGGCGGCGTCGCAGTTCCGCACGCCGGTGCTGCTCTACTCCATCGGCAAGGATTCCACGGTGCTGCTGCATCTGGCGCGCAAGGCCTTTTGGCCGGCCAAGCCGCCGTTTCCGCTGCTTCACGTGGACACCACCTGGAAGTTCCACGACATGATCGCTTTCCGCGATCGCACGGTGAAAGAGCTCGGCCTCGACCTCATCGTGCACACCAATCACGACGGGCTCGCCCGCGGCATGAACCCGTTCGACCACCCGCCGTCCGTCTATACCGACATCATGAAGACGCAGGCGCTGCGCCAGGCGCTCGATGCAGGTGGCTTCGATGCGGCCTTCGGCGGCGCGCGCCGCGACGAAGAAGCTTCACGCGCCAAGGAACGCGTGTTCTCCTTCCGCGCCGCAGGCCATCGCTGGGATCCGCGGCTACAGCGCCCCGAGATGTGGCAGCTTCTCAATGGCCGGCTCGGCAAGGGCGAGACCGTGCGCATCTTTCCTCTCTCCAACTGGACCGAGGCGGATGTCTGGCGCTACATCACGCTCGAAAAGCTCGACGTGGTGCCGCTCTATTTCGCCGCCGAGCGGCCCGTGGTGGAGCGGGACGGCCAGCTTCTCATGGTCGACGACGAGCGCATGCGGCTGCTTCCGGGAGAGGCGCCGCAGACGCGCAAAGTGCGCTTCCGCACGCTCGGCTGCTATCCGCTCACCGCGGCCGTCGAGTCCGAGGCGGCTGATCTCGACGCCGTGGTCACCGAGACTTTAGAGGCGCGCGTGTCGGAGCGGGCCGGGCGGTTGATCGATCACGATCAGGCCGGCGCCATGGAGATGAAGAAACGTGAGGGTTACTTCTGATGACTGTGGCTGCGCTCGAGGAAACACAATCCGCCACGACCACCGTCAGCCCCGACGCGAGGTCGGAGGCGATGGTCCGGCTGCTTACCTGCGGCTCGGTCGATGACGGCAAGTCGACGCTGATCGGCCGCCTCCTTTGGGATGCCGCCGGTGTGACCGATGACCAGCGTGCGGCCATCCTGCACGACTCGCACAACCGTGCCGTCAACGGCGAGCGTATCGACTTCTCGCTGCTGCTCGATGGCCTGGTCGCCGAACGCGAGCAGGGCATCACCATCGACATCGCCTGGCGCTATTTCGAGACCGCGCGCCGCCGCTTCGTCATCATCGATTCTCCGGGCCATGAGCAGTACACGCGCAACATGGCCACCGGCGCCTCCCACGCCGATATCGCCATTCTCCTGGTCGACGCGCGCCACGGCGTGAAGCGTCAGACCCGGCGCCATGCGGCCATCTGCAATCTCGTCGGCATCAAGAAGGTCATCGTCGCCGTCAATAAGATGGATCAGATCGACTGGTCGGAGGAGCGCTACCGCGCCATCGAGGCCGACTTCGCCGCGCTCGCGGGCAATTTCGAGTTCGCGGAGGTCACCACGATTCCGGTCGCTGCGCTGACCGGCGCGAATGTCGTGGCGCGCTCAGAAGAGATGTCCTGGTACGACGGCCCCACGCTTCTCCAATATCTGGAGCGTGTCGATCCGAAGGTCGAAACCGACGATGCGCCCTTCCGCCTGCCGGTGCAGCTCGTGCTGCGCGCCTCGGGCGACTTCCGCGGCTATGCGGGCACCGTCACCTCGGGCAGCATCAGCGTCGGCGACCGCGTGGTCGATGCGCGAAGCGGGCTCGGCGCGACCTTGCGGCGCATCGCCACCATGGACGGCGACCGCGAAACCGCGAGCAGAGGGGACGCCGTCACGCTCGTGCTCGACACCGATCTCGATATCTCGCGCGGCGCCGTGCTCTCCGAAGTCAAGCGCCGCCCGGTCAATGCGGACGTGCTCGAGGCCCGCCTGGTCTGGCTTTCCGAGAAGCCGTTCGACCCGGAGGCCGGCTATTTGCTACGCACCGCCACGGACCTCACGCCCGTCACTTCAATGAGCGTATCCGCGTTGGTGGATTTCGAGACCTTGGCCTCGACGCCGGCGCATGAGTGCGGCGTCAACGACATCGCCGATTGCCGGATCCTGCTCGGCCGGGCGACGTCGCTCGATCTCTTCCAAGACCTACCCCTCACGGGCAACTTCGTGCTGGTCAACGCGGTTGACGGGTCGACCGTTGCCGGCGGCGTGATCGCCTGGGTGCAGACGGGTGCTGCCGCGGTCGGCGAGAATGTTCTCGTCCTCGATCGGGCCCGGCTTGCCGGGCTGTGCGCGGATCTTGGCAATTCCCCGGAGGACAAGGCCGAATTCGACCGGCGTGCGCAGGAGGTCGCAATTCTGCTACGCTCGGCGGGGGTTCCGGTTCTGATCGAAACAGACCAATAATAACGGTCGCCCGAATGGGTACGAAGGCGCCGGTAGCTTAGGTAGGGGGAGGCCCTCATCGATGATTGACCTCAGCTGGGCGGCGGCCCTGCTGCCCTTGGCTGGCGCCGGCTTCGGTGTTGGCTTTCTCGTAGGGCTGACCGGCGTCGGCGGCGGCGCGCTGATGACGCCGTTGCTCATCTCCACCTTCGGCGTGGCGCCCGCAGTCGCCGTGGGAACCGACCTTCTTTATGCCTCGGTGACGAAGACGGTTGGTGGCTGGCGCCACCATTTGGCCGAGAATGTCGACTGGCCGATCGTGATCCGCCTTGCCGCGGGCTCTATTCCGGCCGCGATCATCCTCCTTGCCGTCATGGCCAATGTGTCGTTCAACACCGAGGCCATGGCCCAGTGGATTCGCTACGGGCTCGCCATCGCGCTACCGGTCAGCGCGGTCGCCATCGTGCTCTATCCCATCCTGATGAGGGGGCACGGCACCCCTGACGGCCAAGCGCCGCAGCGCACGGTCACCACCGTCCTGTTCGGCGTGGCGCTCGGCTTGCTGGTGACGCTCACCTCTGTCGGGGCGGGCGCCATCGGCGTTGTCGTCCTGGCGATGTTGTTTCCCGCACTGCCGGCCAAGCGCATCGTCGGGACCGATATCGCCCACGCCGTGCCGTTGACCCTCGTAGCGGGCGCCGGGCATCTGGGCCTTGGACATGTGGATTTCGGCGTCTTGCTTGCGCTGCTCTGCGGCTCGATCCCGGGCATCTTGCTCGGCACGCGGCTCGCCGGCGTCGCGCCGGACTGGCTGCTCAGGCCGTTGCTCGCCGTGACCTTGTGCTACGCGGCCTACGCGCTGCTTTACAAGTAGGTCTCGAGACAGACAGAGGCTCAGGCGACGTTCTGCTCGACAGTGCCGCCCAGCGCCTCGTCGATATTGCGCTTGGCCGCGGCCAAGGCCTCGTCCTGATTGAGAGAGAGCGTGAGCAGTGGGGATTGGGCTAAAATCGGCAAATCGGCGCGCGTGGGATGAATGCTCGCGCACCAGTTCGACCATTCCTGCCGCAGCTGGATTTCGTAGCCACGGTATTGGGACCTATCGCTCGGCATAACACCTTCCTCCGCGAATAAAGTCCCCCCGATTGAAGTAAACGCCTATCAGCCCGCCGAAGTTTCACTCTCTTTGTGGCAAGAAAGAGCGCGCCAGACCAATATCAGCCGATATGGTTGAGACGATTTAACGGTGTCGACTTAAGGACTTGCGGGGTCGCCGAGGCTCCGGGAGCGGCGTCCGCCCAGGCCCCGGGAGGGTGTCAAAAATTATTGACTTCTGGGGCCACCGAAGTCCACGAAGCGGGACTGCCGCTCAAGGGCAGCGGCATGGCCGAGGGGCCGCTTGGGCGTCCTGACGGGACCACGAAAGTAGATGCGACTTGCCAGTTTGGATTTTCCTGATTTGGCAAGGCCGGTCCCGCCGGTCCTGAGCCAAATCGCCTTCGGCATTCTGTGCAGCTTGGTTGCGATCCTGCTGCGGATGCTGACGGATATCTGGCTTCCGGGTGCAGGCCCGTTTGCCCTGACGATCCCCCTGGTCCTCATTGCCACGCTGTTCGGCCGCTGGCTCGCGGGCATCGTCTGTCAGACCATCGTATCCTTGCACGCTTGGTATTTCGTACTGCCGATCCAAGGCAGCTTCGACTTTTCCGATCCCACGGATGGCCCGCGCGTCGTGGTCAATCTCTTAGCGGGATATTTCGTCGTTGCATTGGCCGAAATTTTCAGGCGCGCGGTGCGGCAGGCCCTCGCCGACCGTGAGGCGTTGCTCCTTGAGCTCGAGCATCGGGTCAAGAATAGCCTGATGTCGATCGCCAGCGTTCTGCGGCTGCAGGTGCGCAACGCCAAAGACCCGGCCACACAGCTCGCGCTGCAAAGCGCGATCGGCAGGGTGGAGAGCTACGCTAGAGCCTACAGCTTCCTCTATCGCCGGCATGATAACGCCGGCGAGATCAACATGCGCACCTATCTTCAAGAGCTGTGCCGCGCGCTCGAAGGCGCCGCCGCGCCCGGCGAGATTGTTTTCAAATGCGCCGCCACCGACTCGAGCCTGCACAGAGACCGCGCCATTGTCATCGGTCTGCTCGTGAACGAGGTCAGCACCAATAGCTTCAAGCATGCCTTTAAGGGGAAGGGTGGCGAAATCTCGGTGAATTTCAGCGAGAGCCCCGCGGAGTACCAACTTGTGGTTTCCGACAACGGCAGGGGCATCGGCGAGACACCGGCTGGGGGTATCGAGACACCGGCCGAGGGGGGTCTTGGCATGCAGTTGATCGAGGTGCTGACCACGCAGGCCAACGGCCGGGTCGACATCGACAGCGATGGAGACGGCACGGCCTTCCGGTTTTCGTTTGCCCGGTAAATCTGCGGCCTTGTCATGCCACAAGGGTGCGGAAATGGTGCCGCCGGATAGGATCGAACTATCGACCTCGTCATTACCAATGACGCGCTCTACCACTGAGCTACGGCGGCTTCTTGTGACCGGTGGGTCGGCACGGGCGGTAAATCCCAAATCGCGGAGAGCCGGGGCCGTGCGGCGCGCAAACTGCCATAGGGCGGTACCGCGCGCAAGGATCGCCGCGAGGCCGCGCAAGGATGGCCGCGAGGCCACACAAGGATCGAGCCCCGGTCTTCAGCGCAAGCCCCGCCATGATATAGAAGGCGTATATAGAAGGCAGGCCATGGCCGATCACAGCGACGAGGACAACGCGCGCGCAGCGCCCAAAAAGACCGACGCCCGCCAGGCCCGGCTGGAGCAGGCCCTTCGCGCCAACCTGTTGAAACGAAAGGCGAACACCAAGGCGAAGGAAAAAGCCGGCAAAGCCGAAAGGAGCCCGCCCGAAGAGGGGGGACAGGCCGAAGGCTAGCGGAGTAGACTGGCCGCTTGCCGCCCGAAACGGGGAGGCGGCCATACGGGACATCAAGGCGCGGGCTTTGGCTCGGCGCGAGGGAGCAAACCATCATCATGGATCGTATCCGCATTGTCGGCGGCACGCCGCTCAAGGGCACCATCCCGATCAGCGGCGCCAAGAATGCAGCCCTGCCCCTGATGATCGCCAGCCTGCTCACCAGCGAGACGTTGACGCTCCACGGCGTGCCCCGGCTCGCCGATGTGACGCTGCTCGGCCGCATCCTCGGCAATCATGGCGTCGACATCACCATCGCCGGAAAGCGCGCGGGCCAGAGCACGAGCGACGGCCAGACCTTCAAGCTGACCGCGGCCGAGATCGTCGACACCACCGCGCCCTACGAAATGGTGGCCCGCATGCGGGCGAGCTTCTGGGTGCTGGCGCCGATCCTGGCCCGCTGCGGCGAGGCGACGGTGTCGCTGCCCGGCGGCTGCGCCATCGGCACGCGGCCCGTCGATCTTCATCTCGTGGCGCTGGAGGCGCTCGGCGCCGACATCCAGCTCGATGGCGGCTATGTCATCGCCAAGGCGCCGAAAGGGCTCATCGGCAACCGCATTCATCTCGGCAAGGTCTCGGTCGGCGCCACCCACAACGCGCTGATGGCCGCCGTGCTTGCCCGTGGCGAGACCGTGATCGTCAATGCCGCGCGCGAGCCCGAGGTCGGCGATCTCGCCACCTGCCTCGTCGAGATGGGTGCGAAGATCGAGGGTATCGGCACCTCGACGCTGCATATCCAGGGCGTACCCTCGCTCCATGCCGCGGAGCACGCAGTGCTGCCGGATCGCATCGAGACCGGCACTTACGCCATGGCCGCCGCCATCACCGGCGGCGATTTGTTCCTGGAAGGCGCGCGTCCCGACCTGTTGCAGGAAGCGCTTCAAACTTTGCGCACCACCGGCGTCGACGTCCGCGAGGAGCTCGGCGGTATTCGCGTCACGCGCAACGGCCACGGGCTTGACGCGGTCTCGGTGGAGACCCAGCCTTTCCCCGGCTTCCCCACGGATCTGCAGGCGCAGCTTATGGCGCTGATGTGCACCGCGCGCGGCGTGTCGGAGGTGCGCGAGACCATCTTCGAGAACCGCTTCATGCACGTGCAGGAATTGGCCCGGCTCGGCGCCCGCATCGATCTTAAGGGCGACACGGCGCTGGTCCACGGCGTGAATGGTTTGCGTGGCGCCCAAGTCATGGCCACGGATTTGCGCGCGTCGGTGTCGCTGATCATTGCCGGGCTTGCGGCGGAAGGCGAGACACTGATCGGCCGCGTTTACCATCTCGACCGTGGCTTCGACCGCATCGAGGAGAAATTGCGCAATTGCGGCGCCCAGATCGAACGGCTTTCCGGCTAGCGCCCTCTGGGTTATGCATTCCCTCACACTCCTGGTGCGTGGTACCCCCATGCGGAAGAGGCTGCCCTTATTGATATGACCCCACTTAAGCTGCTCGCCCTCGACGAAGAAGATCTCGCCGTCGTGTCGTCGCATCTTCAAGATGCGGTCGTGCGCGTGGGCGATATGGCCTATGTGCCCTCGCAAAAGCGCTTCGCGGCGCTGGTGAACCGCTTCGATTGGGAAAGCGCGGCCGGCAAGGACGCACGCGACTATCAGCGCCGCCGTACGGCGCTTCGCTTCGATCGCGTGCTGCGCGCGCAGCACAAGGATCTCAGGCCCGAGAAGCCCGACCGCGTGTTGTCGCTGCTGGCCATCCAGTTTGAGGCGGGCGAGGCGCCGGGCGGCAAGATCATGCTGTTCTTCTCCGGCGACGTCCTCATCCAGCTCGAGGTCGAGTGCGTGGAGGCGGAGTTGCGCGATCTCGGCCCGTCCTGGTCGACGCGCCGCAAGCCCCAGCATCCTGGCGAGGACGCAGCGGACGCAGCGGACGCGGATGGTCCCGGCGCGTCCGGCGCCTGAGGTTCGCTATGGTTCAGATGCTTGATACGCGCGATGACGCCTTCGAGGCGCGTTTCAAAGCCTTGCTCGGCATGAAGCGGGAATCGTCCGCCGACGTGAATGACGTGGTGGCTAAGATCATCGCTGACGTGCGCGCGCGCGGCGACGCCGCGCTCATCAACTACACCAAACAGTTCGACCAACTCGATCTGGCCGAGACGGGCATCGCTGTCACGGACGACGATATCCAGACGGCGCTCGCGGCCGTCGAGGACGAGACGGTGGAGGCGCTGAAGCTCGCCCATGCGCGCATTCTCGACCACCACGCGCGCCAGCTGCCGCAAAGCGAGGCCTATACCGACGAAACCGGCGTGGAACTGGGTCAGCGCTGGACGCCTGTCGCTTCCGCCGGTCTTTATGTGCCCGGCGGCACGGCAAGCTATCCGAGCTCCGTCCTGATGAACGCGGTGCCGGCCAAGGTCGCGGGCGTCGAGCGGTTGGTCATGGTTGTGCCGAGCCCGCGCGGTGAATTGAACCCGCTCGTGCTGGTTGCTGCGGCGCTCGCCGGCGTCGATGAGATTTATCGTGTCGGCGGCGCGCAAGCCGTGGCCGCGCTCGCTTATGGCACCGAGACGATTGTGCCCGTGGCCAAGATCGTCGGTCCCGGCAATGCCTATGTGGCCGCGGCCAAGCGCCAAGTGTTCGGCCAGGTCGGCATCGACATGATTGCCGGCCCGTCCGAGGTCGTGGTGATTGCCGATCGCGACAACGATCCGGCCTGGATCGCTGCCGATCTTTTGGCGCAGGCCGAGCACGATACGGCTGCGCAATCCATCCTCATCACCGACGATGCGGCGTTCGCGAAGGCCGTGACCGAGGCCGTCGAGGCGCAGCTCGCGACGCTGCCGCGTGCTGAGACCGCGCGCGCCAGCTGGGACGAATTCGGCGCGATCATCTTGGTCGGTAGCCTGGACGAGGCACCGGCACTCTCCGACCGGCTCGCGCCCGAACATTTGGAGATCGCCACCGAAGACGCCGATGCGCTCGCCGCGCAAATCAAGGACGCCGGTGCCATCTTCGTCGGCCGCTACACGCCGGAAGTCATCGGCGACTATGTGGCCGGCACCAACCACGTGCTGCCGACCGCGCGCAGTGCCCGCTTCGCCTCGGGCCTCGGTGTGCTCGACTTCATGAAGCGCACCTCGCTACTCAAGCTCGACGCAGAGAGCCTGAAAGCGCTCGGCCCCGCCGCCATGACGCTGGCCCGCGCCGAAGGGCTCGACGCTCACCGCCGCTCCGTCGCCATCAGGCTCAACCTGCCGGACTAGCCATGACCGAAGACGCCACCGAAGACACCGAAGACAGGACATGGCCGGAGACCGCGCGGCTCATCGAGGTCACGCTCGACGAGGCCTCGCTCGGCCGCGACAATTCCGAGGTCGAGCACGAGCGCGAGGTCGCCATCTTCGATCTTCTGGAGAAGAACGCCTTCGCGCTGGTGGGCCACGAGGACGGCGGGCCCTACACGCTGCGGCTCTCGCTCGCCGACAACCGCCTCGTGTTCGCCGTGGCCGATGTCCACCACGCGCCGCTCAAGGATGTAATGCTGTCGCTCTCGCCCTTTCGCCGCATCGTGAAGGACTATTTCCTCATCTGCGACAGCTATTACGCCGCGATCAAGACCCAGCCCGCCTCCAAGATCGAGGCCATCGACATGGGCCGCCGCGGGCTGCACGACGAGGGCAGCCATCTCCTGTTGGAACGGCTCAAGGGTAAGATCGCCGTCGATATCGCCACGGCACGCCGTCTGTTCACGCTTCTTTGCGCGCTTCACTGGAAGGGCTGATCCGAGGTGAGCGCGGGCGATCTGCCAGGCGCGGTTCTCTTCGCCTGTAGCCGCAATGCCGTTCGCTCGCCCATGGCGGCCGCCATCCTCAAACACCTCGCAGGCAACCGCATCTATGTGGAGTCCGCCGGCGTCCGCCCCGGCGTGCCGGACCCCTTCGCCATCGCCGTGATGGAAGAGATGGGCATCGACATGTCCGCCCATGTGCCCGTGTCGATCGTCGATCTCCACGATCTGAGCTTCGATCTCATCGTGACGCTCGCGCCCGAAGCCCAGCATAAGGCGTTGGAGCTCGCTCACAGCTACGCCATCGATGTGGAATATTGGCCGACGCCAGACCCCACACTGGCCACCGGCGCCCGCGAGCGAATCCTCGATGCCTATCGCGAGGTGCGCGACCGCCTCTTTGCCAAGATCAAGCAGCGCTTCCCGCTGGCCGCCGCCGGCGGTGTGTAAAAACTGCCCGGAACGGCACGCACGGCCATGCGTTTCTCCTCATGAACACAAGGAGAGAGTCATGCCCAGCGAAGCCGAAATGATACAGAAGTTCTGGAACGCCCTGGAGTCCGATCGCACCATGATGCTTGGGCTGCAAGGAAACGAGGACGTACATCCGCGGCCCATGACCGCGATGGTCGAAAATGACAGCGGCCCCATCTGGTTCTTCACCGCCAGCGACACTGAAATTCCTCAGGCGCTGAGGTCCTCGGCCGGCCGTGCTGTCGCGACCTTCGCTTCGAAAGGCCACGAACTCTTCGCGACGGTGCATGGCGGGGTGTGCGTGGACAACGACCGGTTCAAGATCGATGAACTCTGGAATGCCTATGTTGCCGCGTGGTTCGAGGGCGGTAAGGACGACCCCAAAGTCACCTTGCTGCGTCTCGACCCCGAATACGCCGAAATCTGGCTCGACGAGTCGAGCTTCCTCGCCGGCATCAAGATGCTGCTCGGCGCCGACCCGAAGGAAGAATACAAGGACAAGGTCGCCGAGGTGGGCTTGCGCTGACGCGCGGCCTAGTCGTTCGCGTCGACGAATTTCTTGAGATCGGCGAAATCCATCACTGGCGCGATCTAGTGCACGTTGAGGTCGGTCCACGGCTCGAAGAGCTTCATGACGGCCTCTGCGGTATCCGCCTCGAAGATGCACCAAGTTTCTTGCTGAGTGAGCGCGATCCACGCGCCGATCCTCTTCACGCCCTTTGGCTCGACGATGCCCTCGTCTTGGAAGCGGGCGATGCTCTCGTCGCGGGATTCGGGATCGATGGTGACATAGCAGACGAACAGCATGGCTCTCTCCTGGAATTTCTCGACAAAGCCGTGCCGTCAGAGCTCGGCAAAACAGAGGGAGTTTACAGCATGTCTGTTAAACAAATTTGGCTAAGCGTTCTCCGTCAAGAATAGCGAAGCGCCGCATCGGCGCCGGCATCGCGGAGGAGAATATGGGCATGACTTTCAGCAAATTGACGAAACGATCCTCCCTTGCGCTGGCGCTCTCAGGCAGCCTCGTCGCGCTGTCCCCAATCGCTCAAGCCTGTACGCGCGCGCTCTACGCCGGTACCGACGACATGGTGGTGACCGGGCGGTCCATGGATTGGATGGAGGACATTCAGACCGATCTCTGGGCCTCTCCGCGCGGCATGACCCGGGGACGGTGCGGCCGGCCCCGACTCCGCAAAATGGACTGCGAAATACGGCAGCATCATCGCCTCGGGCTATAACGTCGCCACCACCGACGGCATGAACGAGAAAGGGCTGGTCGCGAATCTGCTCTATCTGGCCGAAGCCGACTACGGCAAGGACGAGGGCAAGCCGCCGCTGTCGATCGGCCTTTGGGCGCAATACGTGCTCGACAATTACGCCACCGTGGATGAGGCGGTGAAGGGCTTGCGGGCGCAGCCCTTCCGCATCATTGCGCCGACCCTGCCGGACGGCTCGGCGGCCGATCTGCATCTGGCGATCTCCGACCCCAGCGGCGACTCGGCGATTTTCGAATACCTCAAGGGCGACCTGGTGATCCATCACGGCAAGGAATACGTGGTGATGACCAACTCGCCCTCCTACGACAAGCAGCTCGCGCTCGACGCCTATTGGAAACACATCGGCGGCACGAAATTCCTCCCCGGCACCAACTCCGCGCCCGACCGTTTCGCCCGCGCGTCCTTCTTCATCGGTGTGGTGCCCCGCAAGATCGACCCCAACTTCATCTCCGCGGTGCCCGAGAGGGACTTCGCCAACCAGGCCGTCGCCAAAGTGACATCGGTGATGCGCTCCGTCAGCGTGCCGCTCGGTATCACCACGCCCGACGAGCCCAATATCGCGTCCACCCTGTGGCGCACGGTCTCCGACCAGAAGAACAAGGTGTACTTCTTCGACTCCGCAACAACGCCGAACACGTTCTGGGTGCCCCTGGAGGACCTGGATCTGTCCGAAGGCGCCCCCGTCAAGAAGCTCCCGATCGCCGGCGGCAAATACTATTCGTGCAACGCCGCGGCGCATTTCGTGGAGGCCGCGCCCTTCCAGTTCATGCAGGCGGACCCGGCCACGAACTGACCGAAACCTGCGCTGCGCGGGGGCCTCTGGCGCCCCCTGGAAGACAAGACTCCGCCGCCTTTTGTCTCTAGGTTAGGCCGCCCCGGCGCCGAAACGGCGCTCCCGGGGGATCAGCCAGTTCGAAGGGGACGATGTTGAGACGGATTCTGTTTGTTCTTTTGGCCCTCGTCATTGTTGGCGCCGGGCTCATCTTCGTCGCCCCCTACTTCATCGCCACCGACGACCTGCAAAAGAGGGTGCTCGCCCAGGTGGAGAGCACCACGGGGTATCGCGTGCGCGTTGACGGCCCGATGCGCATCGCCTTTTTCCCCTCTCTCGATCTCGTGGCGAGAGAGGTCGGTATTGCCGAGCCGGCGGCCGGTGGGTCCGCAGAGTTCATCACCGCGCGCACCCTGAAATTCGGCTTGCTGGCGAGCGGCCTGTTGAGCGGCAAGGTCCAGCTGACGGACGTCGAGCTCATCGATCCGGTCATCACGCTGCCGCTCCCGGAGGGTGCGCCGAAGACCTCACAGACTGAGGACGACGATGCGACCGAAGCCGGCACCATGCGCAAGCTCAGCCTCGACCGGCTCATCGTGCGAAACGGGACCGTGGTCCTGCCGCCTTCCGACGACGGTGCGCCAGGAGAGCAGATCACCGCGCTCGACGGCGAAGCGTCGCTCCCCCAGGCGAACGGTCCGCTCACCTTCGATGCGTCAGCGAACTATGACGGCGACCGCGTGACGGCCAGTGGCTCGATCGGCAGCTTCGCCCATTTCGTGGAAGGCGGCACAGCCCCGGCCCGGCTTGCCGTCAGCGCGCCGTCCTTGCTTCCGCACGACGTCACGGTCGCGGGCGCGGCCTCCAACAAGGAGGGGGTGTTCTCGCTTGCGCAGATTAAGGCGCAATACGGGCCGCACGCCCTGACCGCCGGCAATGCCATCTATCGCGACGACACCCTCACGGTCACCCAAGGCACGTTCGACGGCACACCCTTCTCGGGCACGGCGAGCCGCGCCGGCGAGAAGCTCTCGGTGGACGTCGAGGCCGCGCCGGAAGGAAAGCCGCTCCGTGTCACCGGAGCGATCGGGACGCTCGACCGGTTCCTCGCCGGCCACGAAACCTCCCTCGAGCTGGGCGTCAATGCGCCCGACCATCTCCCGGCGCCCGCGTCGCTGGCGGGCAACGCCACGTACAAAGACGGGACCTTTACGCTGTCTCGGTTCAATGCCGTCTCTGGCGAGGACGCCATGTCCGGCGCGGCCACATATCACGATGACGTCGTTTCGCTGAGCGACGTCACGGCGAAGCTCGGCGGCCGGACGATCACCGGCGGTGCCACCTACCAGGACGACACGGTCAATCTCGATGTCACCGTCGACCTCGACGGAAAGCCCGCCAAGCTCGCAGGCTCGATTACCGGCATCGAAAAGCTCCTCGATGGCCAACCCGCGCCGATCAATCTCGCCATCGATGCGCCCGACCATCTTCCCGCCAAGGCGACGGTCGAGGGCGCGGCATTCTACAAGAACGATACCCTCGTGCTGAGCGAAATCTCCGCAGTCTTCGGGCCCAACACCGTGACGGGCAGCGGAACCTATAAAGATGACATGCTCGTCCTGGATCCCTTCACCGCCACGACCGGCAATCAACGATTTTCAGGCGCGGTGACGGCGAATCTCGCAGGCGATGTGCCCAGCCTCAAGGCGACCCTGACGGGGACATCGACAGGCAACGCGGCGGCCGCCGCGCCGGTCGCGGCGACGCCGAACGCACAGGACACAGAGGCCGAGACCAGAGCAGCACCCCCGGCCCCGACCCCGTCCACGCCGATGGCTGTACCGCCGGGAGGCGCCACGGAAATCGCCGTCGCACCACCACAGGCCGGTAGTAAGGCCAACAGTGAGGCCGGCAGCGCGGCCGAGAGCGAAACCGCTGCTCCAGCCCCTACGCCTACGCCCGCGGCGGCGCCACGCCAGCGCGGCATTGGCTGGCGGTCGGAGAAGCTCGGCGTCTTGGCGTTGAAAGGCGTCAATGCCGATGTTGATCTGACGCTCAATCAATTCGTCTACGAGAAGATCCGGATCGGCGCCGGCACGGTCAAGGCCACGCTCGTAGGCGGCAAGCTCGACGTCAACGCGCCGGACCTCAAAGCCTATGGCGGTGGCGGATCGCTGGCGCTCTCGATCGATGCCAGCGGTGCGGCGCCCGTCCAGCGTCTCAAGGTCTCTCTCGCCGGTCTCGATGCCTATCCCTTTTTGCGCGACGTCGCCGACTTCACCACCATCGAAGGCAAGGCGACGCTCGCCGCCGATCTCACCGCGAGCGGCGACAGCGAGCGCATCATGGTCTCGAGCCTCAACGGCACGGCGAGTTTCGATTTCACCGATGGCGCACTGCGCGGGCTCAACGTCGCCAACATGCTGCGCACCCTGACCACGGGCATTCTCACCGGTTGGCAGTTCAAGCGAGAAGCCAAGACCGTCTTCAACAAGTTCGACGCCAGCTTCAAGATCGCGGGCGGGCAAGCGGCGACTGACGACCTGCGGCTCCTGGGTCCTCTTGTCTCTGTCGGCGGCGCAGGCACCGTTGATCTTCCGGCGCAACGCCTCAAGTTCCGCGTCAACCCCTTCATGCTTGCCAGCGTCGAGGGCCAAGGCGGCAAGAACAACATGCTCGGCTTCCCGGTGCCTATCGCCGTCACCGGCCCCTGGGACAATCCGGCGATCTATCCGGACATCGTCGGCGTGCTCGAAAATCCGGTCGCCGCGTATAATCAGCTCAACACGCTCGGCGGCGGCTTGATCTCCATGCCAACCAATCTGCTCGGCATCGATACGGGTGAGGGCGGGCTCGTCGAGAAGAGTGTGGCCGTCCCCACCGCCATCACCAAAGGCGTGGTCGGCGGCATCGGCCAGATGCTTGGCGTGAAGAAGAAGCAGGCGCCGCCCGCGACGCCGAAGGCTGTTCCCGCCGAAGGGGCCGCTACACCGCCGCCGCCAAGTGAGGCCGCAACGGCGCAGCCGGCACCGGCCCCTCAACAGCAAGCCGCACCAGCGCAAGAGGCTGCGCCCAAGCCGCAAGAGCCGCAAGCGGCACCCAAGGAAAAGCAGGCCGCGCCGGGCTTCGGCGGTGCCTTCGGCAACTAGCACAATCTCAGTGCTGGTGGGGCAAGCGCATCTCGAACTTATCCCCGCCCGCAAAACCTGCCGCACAATGTGCCCATCCCTGCTTCATGAGGGATGCGGTGCCATGGACCGGCCTGACATCGTGGGGCAGGGCTGCGGCGCCCGAGGTGGCGCGGTAAAGATGGGCTGATCTCGGATGCACCATTACCGATAGGCCCGGACCACCGCGCTGCGGCTAACGGACCAGCCTCGGGGGTCTCTACTCCGCCCGCCTGCGCTGTAACGCGTGGGCCTTCGGGTGAGGCATGCGATCCCTTTAGCCGCATGTCTGTGCCACAGGCGATAAGCGGCGGTATGAGGCTCTAAAACATCGCCGCGGCGCGGGGCGTTTAGGACCGCCCCTCTTTTTTGAGCTCGTGCGCAATGCGGACCTTTCCGCCCCGCGCCGATCCCTTACACTCTCCTTCGCGGGCGACCCCCGGCGAGACGCTTTGGCGCGGTTCGCCACAGGATTGCCCGAAAGGGCTATGCTATCAGCAGGGAACGACCCTTGGGGCCCCGCCGTTTTCGGTATATGCCCGTAGGACGAGGAGCTTAAGCCATGACTGAGACGCCGAGAAATGGGACCGGACCGGCGCCCGAGCCGCAAGACGAGGATTTCAACTCCGACGAGGCCATCGAGACCGCGGCCCTGGCCGGCGCCGCCGCCATCGAGCGGCTGGTTGCCGAGCGCAACAATTTGCGGCAACGGGTCATCGCCCAGCAGCAGGAGCTTGCCTCCATGCGGGCTATGAACGAGGACCTGCGCCGCCGGCTGTTCGCCATTCACCAGCGCTATGTCGATGTGGCCAAGCGGGTCGTCGGCCAGTTGGAGCAGTTCGACGGCACCATCCGCGAGGTGCTTCAGCCGGGCGCGCAAGGGGCACAAGGGGCAAATGGCGCCGCTGCGCCCCGGGATGAGAAGCCGGCCGCCGCCCCGAAGGGGCTGGCCGAGCGGTTGGCGGAAACCGCGCCCCCGGAGACACCCGCCGACCAGCCCGCCACGCCGCAGA
>Ga0307379_10000290_pt1 | contig 88441 bp, 63 predicted proteins | sample UN2MG_FD_202237 | JGI IMG/M metagenome (GOLD analysis project Ga0307379, IMG submission 202237) | Soil microbial communities from Risofladan, Vaasa, Finland - UN-2 | ecosystem: Environmental > Terrestrial > Soil > Coastal area > Acid sulfate soil | place: Finland: Risofladan, Vaasa | collected... | reverse complement strand
CACAAGGTCGGTGGGGGCGGGCACTTCACTCGGCTGGAGTGTCACAACGGAAGGAGATGTCGAACGTGGCGTCGGAGGCCTGTGTCACGAAGCGGCCGAAGGGCCTGAGCGTTTTCGAGCGGTACCTCACCGTGTGGGTCGCCCTGTGCATCCTGGGCGGCATCGCCCTTGGGAAGGTGGCGCCGCGCGTCGCCACGGCCCTGGATGGGCTGGCGATCTGCGTGGGCGATGCGCCCGTCGTCTCCATCCCCATCGCCGTGTGCCTGTTCTTCATGATGTACCCGATCATGGTCAAGATTGACTTCGGCGAGGTGCTGAAGGCAGGCCGAAACATCAAGCCTGTGGGCCTCACGCTCTTCGTGAACTGGGTGATCAAGCCGTTCACGATGTACGCCATCGCCGTGTTCTTCCTCGGCACGCTCTTCCTGGGCTTCATCGGCCCGGAGGCGAAGGACTACGTAAAGATGCCGTTGGGGCAGAACCTGGACCTCGGGGCCACGTATGGCGCGGGGCAGGTGGTGCTGCACGACGGGGCGAAGATGCTCGAGGTGCCGCTGTGGCGGAGCTATCTGGCCGGCTGTATCCTCCTTGGCATCGCGCCCTGCACCGCGATGGTGCTCGTGTGGGGCTACCTGGCGAAGGGCAACGACGGCCACACGCTGGTGATGGTGGCGATCAACTCGCTCACGATGCTCGTCCTCTACGGCCCGCTGGGCGGCTTCCTGCTCGGCGTGGGGCGATTGCCCGTGCCGTGGCAGGCGCTGGTGCTCTCGATCGGCATCTACGTGGCGCTGCCGCTCGTCGCGGGCTATTTCTCGCGGAAGTGGCTCATCAAGGCCAAGGGCGACGTGTGGTTCAAGGAGAAGTTCCTCCACGTCCTCACGCCCGTCACCATCATCGCGCTGCTGATCACCCTCGTGCTCCTGTTCTCGTTCAAGGGCGAGGTGATCCTGGGCAATCCGCTGACGATCCTGTGGATCGCCATCCCCCTGTTCATCCAGACGAATCTCATCTTCTGGCTCGGCTACTGGTGGTCGAGGCCGCTGAAGCTGACCTATGAGGACGCCGCCCCATCGGCGATGATCGGCGCGTCGAACCACTTCGAGGTGGCGATTGCCACGGCCACGATGCTCTTTGGCCTCTCGTCGGGCGCGGCGCTGGCCACCGTGGTCGGCGTGCTCATCGAGGTGCCCGTGATGCTGATGCTCGTGAAGATCTGCCTGGCGACCCGCCACTGGTTCCCCACCGAGGAAAGGAGCAAGACATGAGGCAACGACTGCTTGCCACCCTGGCCGCAGCGGCCCTCGCGGCGCAGGGCTGCACCTACCTGCGCAACCGAGGACGCGACGCGGCCGAGATGTTCGACCTGGGGCTGACGTTCTCGAAGAAGCCGCAGTTCGGCCTCTACATGAACTGCCCGGTGATCCTGCCCATCGGGTTCGGCAAGGTGGACGGCTATTACGCGGGCGTGGGCCGCGGCAAGGTGGGCGTGATGGAGCACCATCAGCGGAATGCCGGCGCCCTGGTCTGGGGCTACGAGAGAAACACCTGGCAGGGGCCCGCGAAGGCCGGGGAGAAGGCCGGCGACAAGGCGGTGGAGGACCAGCCGGTGGGCCTCCTGGCCATCGCCCGCGGCGAACGGGGCAAGCAGCCCTACCGCGTCTCGTGCAAACACTACTTCCACCTCGGCTGGGTCGGCATCACCGCCAACATCTGCTGGCTGGAAATCCCCGACTTCTTCCTGGGCTGGTTCCTCATTGACCTCAGCGGCGACGACGTGAAGGGGGGCACCGCGCCCAACGAGCCGCCGAGGCCCGCTGCGCCCGAGGCCGAGCAGAAGGGGCCTCGTTGATGGCGAAGCGGGAGCTCAAGGTGCTGTTCCTGTGCACGGGCAACTCGTGCCGCAGCCAGATGGCCGAGGGCTGGGCACGCGCCCTGAAGGGCGATCTGCTCGATGCCTACTCGGCCGGCATCGAGACCCACGGGCTCAACCCCCGAGCCGTGCAGGTCATGGCCGAGGCGGGGGTGGACATCTCGGCCCATCGCTCGAAGCACGTGGACGAGTTGAGGCACATTTCGTTTGACTGCGTGATCACCGTGTGCGATCATGCGCATGAGAGTTGCCCGCTCTTTCCGGGGCGGGTGAGGACCGTGCATGTGGGCTTCGACGACCCGCCGCGGCTGGCGGCTGGCGCGAAGTCCGAGGAAGAGGCCCTCGCGCACTACCGGCGCGTGCGCGACGAAATCCGGGCCTTCGTGGAAACCCTGCCGGACGCGCTGCTGGAGAAATGAGATGAAGATTCAGGTGCTGGGCACAGGCTGCCCCAAGTGCAAGAAGCTCGCGGAGAACGCCGAGGCGGCCGCAAAAGCCCTCGGAGTGGACTACCAACTGGAGAAGGTGACCGACATCGCGCAGATCCTGGCCTTCGGCGTGATGATGACGCCCGCCCTCGTGGTGGACGGCAAGGTGAAGCTCGTGGGCAAAGTGCCCTCGTCCGACGACATCAAGGCCCTTCTCGCCTGACAGGAGTCCCCCTCGTGAAATGGAAGTGGCTCATCGCGGCGCCCCTCCTGGCCTTCGTGGCGGCGAGCCTCGTCACGCTCGTCGTGAAGGAGGTGCGGCCCGGCCCGACGGCGAGGGCCGAAGCCCAGGGGCCGTTCAATGGCATCAGCGTCTACTACTTCCACGGGAACAAGCGGTGCGATTCGTGCCGGAAGATCGAGCGGCTGTCGCGCGAGGCGCTCGAGAAGGGCTTCCCGCAAGAGCTGCGACAGGGGCAGGCCGAGTGGCACGTGGCCAACTACCAGGCACCCGGCAACGAGGGCTTCGAGAAGGCGTACGAGATCGCCGCCAGCACGGTCGTCCTCGTCGAGTTCCGCGACGGCAAGCCGGGGCGCTACAAGAACCTGGAGGAGGTGTGGGACTACCTGGACGACGGCCCGCGCCTCGTCGGGTTTGTGCAGGGGGCGGTGGGGGCGTTCCTCAAGGACGAGCGGGCCGCCGGCGGGGGGCCGCTGGCGAAGGGGCTGCTGCTCGCCGCGCTGTCGGCGCTGTGGCTGGGCATCCTGACCTCGATCAGCCCGTGCCCGCTGGCGACGAATATCGCGGCCATCTCCTTCGTCGGGCGGCGGGTGGGCAGCTCGCGGCAGGTGCTGCTCTCGGGCCTGCTGTACACGGTGGGGCGCACGCTCGTGTACGTGGTGCTGGCGGCGCTGATCGTGGGGGGACTGCTCTACAAGGCCCAGGTGGCCGCCGCGCTGTCGCGGTACATGAACCGGTTCCTCGGCCCGATCCTCCTCCTCGTGGGCATCGTGCTGTTGCGGCTCGTGGAGCTGAGCTTCCGCGGGTTCGCGCCGGGCGAGGCGACGCAGCGTCGGGTGGAGGCGATGGGCGTGTGGGGCGCGGGGCTGCTGGGCATCCTCTTCGCTCTGGCCTTCTGCCCGGTGTCGGCGGCGCTGTTCTTCGGCAGCCTGCTCGGGCTGGCGCTCCAGAGCCAGTCGAGCGTGCTGTTGCCGACGCTTTTCGGCCTGGGCACGGCGGTTCCCGTGGTGGCGGTGGCCGTGGTGCTGGCGTTCAGCGCGCAGTCCGTGGGCAAGGTGTTCCACCGGCTCACGCAGTTCGAGCGCTGGGCGCGCTGGGCGACGGGCGCGCTGTTCGTGCTCATCGGCGGGTACTTCTGCCTGGCCTACATCTACGGCGTTTTGTAGGCCCCGGTGGCCACGAAACGGCGGATTCTTACGGAATCACGATTTTCCCTTTGCTTTCCGTTACATTCCTGTTATACTCGTGCATCCTCGTATCTCCCCGTGTATAATCCATAGACTTTCGTGTTCCCAAGGAGCGGGACGGCTTCTCTTGGAGACTGGTCATGCGTAGTGGGATTGTTCACGGGAAAAGATTGTCCATCGCGGTTTGTGCGCTGCTGGTCGCCGGGGCGTCGGGCTGCACGTATCTCAGGAACCGGGGGGCCGACGCGAGCCAGATGATGGACCTGGGGCTCACGTTCTCGAAGAAGCCGCAGTTCGGGCTCTACGCGAACTGCCCGATGGTCACGCCGCTGGGGTACAGCAAGGTGGACGGCTATTTCGTGGGGATGGGCGGCGGCAAGCTGGGCGCCGGCGAGCACCACCAGAACAACTCCGGCTTGCTCTTCTGGGGCCACGAGGAGAATAGCTGGAAGGGCTTCAACGACAAGGACAAGGCCACCACGGAGAGCCACAGGGTCGGCGTCATCGGCATCGCCCAGAGCGCCAAGGAGGGCAAGACCAAGTACCGCCCCGCCTGCGTCCACTACCTCCATCTCGGCTACGTGGGGGTGATGTGGAACCTGAACTACTTCAAGATGGCCGACTTCTTCTGCGGCTGGTTCGGCTGGATCCCGTTCGGTGAGCGGAGCGAGGTGACCGAGACCCGCGTGGCGAAGGCAGGGAATACGACGAAGGTGGCCAAGGCCCCGACGGCGCCGAAGCCGGCCGCTGTGACCGCGACGCCGCCCGCGCCGGCCCCTGCTGCCGCACCCAAGCCGCCCGTTGTGGCCTCGGCGCCGCCCGCGCGGGCGGCGAAGGCCGACCGCGGGGAGAGGCGCTCCTCGCCATTTGAGTTCGGCCCGCCGGCCGAGGTCCCGTCGGCGTCGAAGCCGGCCACCCTGGCCTCGGCCGAGCCGACGCCGCCCCTGGCGCCCCCTGCGCCGCCCGCGCCGGCGACCGCCTCGGCCCCGGCGCCCAAGCCGGCCAAGGCCGAGCGGCTCGCCGAGGCGCCGCTGCCTCCGCTGCCGCCCGATGAGATCGCCCTCGCGGTCGCCCGCGACGTTGCCGCAGCGAAGGCCGAGTTGGCCGCCCTCCGGCAGGCCCAGAGCGCCGCGAAGCCGCCGAAGCTCGTCGCCGAGGCTGCCGATGAGGCCCCCGCCGCTCCGCCCAAGTCGCGCTTCCCCATCGAGCAGCTCGTGCCGTAGCCGCCCTTGTCTTCCGACGCCAAGTGCATTACACTGCCTCCTGCGGGACTACCCATCCGCAGGAGGCAGTCTCATGTTCAGCCTGCCTTTGGGCCTCCTCCTCGCGCTCTCGCTCGGCCAGGCGTCGGGAGCCGACTGGCCGCAATTCCACGGCCCGGGCCGCGACAACACGTCGGCCGAAACCGGCCTGCGGAAGGAATGGCCCGAGGGCGGGCCGAAGCTGCTGTGGACGGCCAGGGGCATCGGCCACGGCTTCGCCTGCGTGGCGGTTGCCCACGGCCTTATCTACATCACAGGCAGCGTCGGCAACGACACGCTTATCACCGCCCTCGACCTCGGTGGCAAGGTGGCCTGGACCGCGAAGAATGGCCCCGCCTACAAGCGCGAGCACCCCGGCACCCGCTCGACCCCAACGGTGGACAGGGGGCGCCTCTACCACGAGAACTCCGATGGGGACGTCGTGTGCCTGGACGCCAGGAGCGGCAAGCCCCTGTGGTCGCTCAACATCCTGAAGAAGTTCAACGGGCGCAACATCCGCTGGGGCCTCGCCGAGTCGCCGCTCGTGGACGGCGACCGCCTCGTCTGCGTGCCCGGCGGCGAGGAGGTCGGCATCGTCGCCCTCAACAAGCTCACGGGCGAAACAGTGTGGACGGCCAGAGGCATCGGTGAGAAGCCCGGCTATGCCTCGCCCATCCTCGTCGAGCACCAGGGCCTTCGCCAAGTCGTCACCCTCATGGCCAAGGCCATTGTCGGCGTGAACGCCGACACGGGGGAGTTTCTCTGGAAGGTCGAGCACGTGACGCCGTACGACGAGAGCATCTTCACGCCGCTCTTCCACGACGGGCACATCTACTTCGCCACGGCCCACGCCCGCGGCAGCCGCCTCCTCAAGCTCAACGTCGAGGGCAGGAAATGCTCCGTCGAGCTGGCCTGGAGCACTGACAAGCTCGACAGCCATCACGGCGGGGTCATCCTCCTCGACGGCTATCTCTACGGCTTCTGCCACGGCAACTACAAGCCGCGCTGGGACTGCCTGGAGTGGCAGACGGGCAAGCTCATGCACTCGGAGCCGACCGGCGTCGGCGGCTCCGTGACCTATGCCGACGGGATGATCTACGCGATGGACGAGCGGGGGCGGGTGATGCTCATCCAGCCCTCGCCGGCCGGGCGGCGGGTCGTCAGCCAGTTCCAGTTGCCGAAGGCCGGCCCTGGCCTCTTCTGGGCGCACCCAGTCGTCTCCGGCGGCCGCCTTTACCTCCGCCACAGCGACTGCCTGTCCGCCTACGACATCCAGGCACGATGATCCACTTCCCCGACTCGCCGTTTGGCGATTCTCGCCCTTCCGGCTCAGTCTCGCCGGGGGTTCTCCATTTTCGGCGCACCCATTTAGCCATTCTCGCACTTCCGGCCAGGAGAAACCCAGACTCGCCGGCCACCCGACTCGCGGATCGCCGATTCTCGGCCTTCTAGCCCAGAGTCGCCCAGACTCGCCAGACTCGACCACTTCTGCGCGCGCCAGGGTCAGGCCACAACTTAACAACTTAAGGCCTCGCCTCCCCGACGAGGGCTCGAACAGAGCGGGGGATCATCTCGCGGCCCGAAAAAGTGGCTCCCTGACGAGGACTCGAAGCCGAGGAGGGTGCCCAGCCCAGCTCACGAGGGCCACTCAATCGGTCACTTCTTCTCCATCTCCAGCATGGCCTCGGCAAAGGCCTTGCCGATCAGCGCCATGGTCTTGGCGCAGCCGAGGTAGTGGTAGCCGGCGTTGGAGGCGCCGCGCTGCCACATGGCTTCATCCTCGGGGGTGATCAGCTTGGCTCGGTACTCTTTCATATAGGCCTGCTGCTCCTCCTTGGTCATCTTGCGGTCTTCGGCCGGGGTATCCCAGTATTGTTTCCGCAGCAAGTAGGCTATCGGGTAATTACTGGACACCACCGCCCCCGGTACGCCCCCTTTCCTCAGGTAGTAGCTCACCTTCCCGATCTTGCCGTGCTTCGCCTCGATGTCCGCCAAAGGCTCGTCCCAGTATGGCGCCGTCTGGACTGCAGCGACATTGCCTTTGAACTCGGGCATCTCTGCCGGAGCAGCCATGGCAGGCCGGATATGGGCTAACCCGCCAGTGGCCTTATCGCCGTTCACGCCGATGACGCCGATGACAAAGGGCATCTTGGGGGCGTTGAGGTCCTTGCGGACGTCGCGAATGAAGTCCGCCATCCACTCGCTGTACTTGGCGTATCCGCCGGGCTTGCTGCTGTTGGGATACGTGCCAGGATCGCACATGTCGTTCCAGCCCTGGAACCAGACGAACCCGGCGATCTCGTAGCCCTGCTTGGGGTCGTAGTCCGGCACGACCCGCTTGATGTCTGCCAGGACCTTCTTCACATGGTCGGTCATCAGGCGATAGTAGTGTCCCGTCGCTTTCGCCTTGTCGGCTTTGACCTTTTCAATATCCTTGCCCTGCTTCTTGAGGCCCTCCAACTGCGCGTCATTGAATTCGTAAGGTCCGGCGCTCGGCGGGCGAAAATCGGTATGCAGGCTCTTGCCGCCCCACGCGGTCTTGATGATCAGGATCGGTCCGTCGGTCGCCTTTTCCATGGTGAGGCCAAAGGGGAACTCCGGGCCGATCTTGCCGCCGTCTTCGGCGGGGTCGCTGCGAGCCCCATACCCGGCCGTCAACTTGCCAAACCCTTCGCCGTTGCCGTCTCTAGATCCCGTGAGATAGGATATCCACACCTTCTCGCAGACGCGCGGCTTGCCGTCGGGGCCGCGCATGTCCTTGAGCAACGGCGCGGTGGCCGGGTCGTCGCCGATGTAGTCGAACGTCTCGACCTTGGCATGCCCCTGCATATTGGACTGCCCGGCCAGGATGTAGACCTTCAGCGGTTTGGCGGCGTCCGCCGCTGCATTGAAGGCGAATCCTGCTATCACCACGGCGACCAGGGCCCACACGGTTGTGCTTCTGTTGCTTGCCATCATGGTTGGGTTCTCCTTGCGAATGGGGGCGTGCGGTTACTTCAGCGGGCCCCAGAGTTCTTCCAGCAGATCATGCAGCACGGGATCGTGTTCCTTGAGTTCTGCCCGCACGAACGGGTAGAAGTCGTTGCGGTAGAAGTACGCCTCGGTCCCTTCGGCGAAGTACTCCTTGTGATTGGTCGCCGCATAATGGCGGACCTTCTGGCCGGTGTACAGCAGCACTTTGTCGTAGATGCCGGCCTTCATCGCTTTGTCGTACGCGGCCTTGATGCGCGGCTCATCGAAGCCGAGGACCTGGTCGTGGTAAGCGTGGGCCAACTCGTGCAGGATGACGGCCGGGTGCTTGATCATATGGTGTCGCTCCAGAAGCGACGCCGCCCGCGTGATATGCACCTTTTTCGCCAGCCGGGCATCGTAGCCTCGCGCGGTGAGCCAGTCAACGCTGGGGTGGTACGGCCCCGGTTCCGCATTGATATCGGGATGGTCGTACTCGATCCAGATCCCCACTTTCCGCAGCTCTTCGAGGCGGTCTGTCGGCATCAGGATTGCGATGCGTTGCAGGTGATTGGCGAGCATCGTCAGCGCCCGGGCCCCTCCCTCGGCGTGCTCGCCTTCGAGCAACTTCGGGTCGACGTGAACGGTCCAGCCCTCGATGTTCTTGATGACGGGATCGAAGTGGGCGTTTTGAGGCGCCTCTTTCCTGGCATCCGATTTAGCGTCGGCCGCGTACGCCCCGGCAGATAGGGCGACCCACGTCGTCACCATGGAGAGAAGCAGGCGTACGGCTGCAGTTCCGTCTCCTGCAATCATGTTCTTCTCCTTCCTAGGACCGGCCACGTGTCGGCGATCCGATAGCCTTCGGGCCACGGGTCGTCCGGGTCGAGCATGAGTTGATGCGTTCCCGTGACCCACGCCCGCCCCGAAACAGTCGGCACGATCGCATCCATCTTGCCCAGCGAAGTCAACGACTCGATGCCACATTCGAACTCGGAGCCAATGATCGAGCGCGCCCGATAGCGGCCCCCGACCTGCATGCGTCCCTGCGCATGCAGAACCGCCATGCGCGCCGAACAACCCGTGCCGGTTGGCGACCGGTCGATCTTGCCGGGGCGCACGCACACGGCGTTCGGCCCCACCAGCACGCCATTCTCCTCCGCAAGCGGGCCGGCAAACTGACAAAACGAGATGTGGTTCCACTCGGCATGCACGGGGTGCTGAAATCCGAGCTGCTCGTTGGCCGCGGCCGTGATCTTCATGCCGGTCGCGACAAGCTCGATGGCTTCGTCCGGCACGATTTCAAATCCCAACGCTTTCGCATCGACGATGACGAAGCTGTCGCCGCCATAGGCTGTATCAACAATGAGGGTGCCGAGCCCTTCCACTTCCAGCGGCGCCGCGAGCTTGTCGGCAAACGAAGGCACGTTGGTGATCGTGATTCGCTCCGCCTTGCCATTGCGACATTGTGCACGCGCTTTGACCAAACCGCCCGGCGCTTCCATCAGCAACTCTGTTTCCGGCTCGGTCATCGGAACGATTCCGGTGTCGAGCACCACGGTCGCCACGCAGATCGAGTTCGACCCCGACATCGGCGGAGTATCAGCCGGCTCCATGATGATCCAGCCGACCTGCGCACGGGGATCCCTCGGCGGCACCAAGAGGTTTACGTGCCGGAAGACGCCCCCGCGCGGCTCGTTGAGCACAAAGCGCCGCAGACGATCATCCTTCTCGATGAAACAACGCTGCTCCCAAATCGTGTCACCGGGCGGTGGCGCTACTCCGCCGACGATCACATCGCCAACTTCACCTTCCGCGTGGCAACTCACCACATGTACCACTTTGGATGTCTTCATCACTTATCGCCCGAGATTTCCCATTTGACTCGTGGGTAGCCCCGTTGGGCAGCCCTTTCGAGGATGATTGTAGCGCCCCCCCCACAGAATGCAAGCGGAGAGACGCGGCCTGTGTCCGCAGGGAACCACGGAGCCGCTGCAAGACTGCCGTACGGCTCGCGCTGGGGCCAACATGGCCAAGCCCGCCCCACGCGGCTCCGCGCCTCCTGCGGAGCCCACAACCAACTCATGGGTGTGAGGCACCGAGCCGCCGAACCGACGAACCGGGCGTCCTTGCGGCATCAGGGGGCGGCGGGAGGCTTGCCGGCCTCGTCGAAGCGCTTCTTCAGCCTCTCAAACCGCTTCTTGGCCTCCTCGGCACGGGGCACGGCGGGGCACGGGGCCTGTCGGGGCACGGTGCCTGTCACACCGCTGACATGCAAGTCACTACGGTGGCATAGATTATGGCTCGACATGTCATCGCACCCGTCCTGGGTCGCCCAGGCGTGGGCCGGAGGCGAACACACAAGCCGTCTGTGACAGGCACAGGTATGGCCTGGTCCCGTAGCCGCTCTTGCCTTTGAACGCCCTGTGCACTACACTGCCTCCTGCGGGCCGACCCGTCCGCAGGAGGTAGTGCATGCTCCCCCAGCGCCGTCCTCGACGCGACTTCCTGGCGGCGGCCGCCATCGCTCCCGCGGCGGCCCTCGCGGCCCGCGACGCCTTGGCGGGCGCCTCGGACCCGCGCCGCGACGCGCCCAGGGGCGACGGGAGCACAGGGAGAACCGAGCCGATGAAGCTTCTCACCGAGCGGGAACGCCAGACGCCCGTGGTCGCGGAGGTGGATGTCCTCGTGGCCGGCGGCGGGCCGGCGGGGATCGGAGCCGCGCTGTCCGCCGCGCGGGCCGGAGCCAGGACGATGCTCGTCGAGCGCTACGGCTCCCTCGGCGGCATGTGGACCACCGGCCTCCTCAACCCCCTCTTCGACCACGCCAACAAGGGCGGCATCGTCCGCGAACTGGTCCGCGCCCTCCAGGCGCGAAACGCCTGGCGCGACGATCCCCTCCACCCGGGGTTCCTCACGACCTTCGACCCCGAGGCCATGAAGTTCCTCCTCGACGAGTTGGCCGGGCAGGCGGGCGTCGAGCTTCTGCTCCACACCTGGGTGGCCGACACCCTCCTCGATGGCCCCAACATCCAGGGAGTCCTCGTCGAGAACAAGTCGGGCCGCGCCGCCATCCTGGCCAAGGTGGTGGTGGACTGCACGGGCGACGGCGACGTGGCGGCCCGCGCGGGCGCCGCCTTCGAGAAGGGGCGGCCCGAGGACGGCCTCATGCAGCCCCTGACCCTGATGTTCCGACTCTCCAACTGCCATTTCCTCCAGAAGAACTCCGGCCACCTCTATGGCCTGATGCAGCAGGCGGCCAAGGAGCAGGGCACCCAAGTGCCCCCCTTCTGCCGCCCCTGGATCATCAACCTGCCGGGGTCCGGCGACGCCGTGGTCCAACTCGTCCACGTCTACGAGGTGGATGCGACGGACGCCCGGCAGCTCTCGGCGGCGTGCGTCGCGGCGCGCCGCGAGGCCCGCCAGGTGGCCGAGCTGTTCCGCCACATTCCCGAGCTGCGCGACGCCCGCCTGGTCGCCACGGCGGAGCAGATCGGCGTGCGCGAGACCCGCCGCGTCCTGGGCGAATACGTCGTCACGCTGGACGACATGGTGGCCGGCCGCCGCCACCCCGATGGCATCTGCCTGGCGAGCTTCAACGTGGACATCCACCCCCTGCGGCCGGCCGACCGCGACCACGCGAGGCGCCCCGCCATCAAGCCCTACCACATCCCATACCGCAGCCTCGTGCCCCGGCGGCTGGAGCGGCTGCTCGTGGCCGGCCGCTGCATCTCGGGCACCCACGAGGCCCACGCCTCCTATCGCGTCACCGGCGACTGCGTGGCGATGGGCGAAGCCGCAGGGCTCGCCGCCGCCTGGTGCGCCACGGCGGGCCTTACGCCGCGCGCGATCGACGGGGCCAAGCTCCGCCAGGCCCTGAAGACCCGCGGCTCGATCGTGGACCGGTGAACTCGCGAGTCTTTTTTGACAGCCCGGCAGTTCGCATATACAATACGACTCTAGCGTGTGTCCGGCCCCGGGCCGCATTCAGGAAGCCTTGGAGGAATGAGATGCCCGCGCGACTGACCGTTTCCGGCTCGCTCCTGCTCCTCGCTGCATCCGTGCTCGCCGCCGACCCGCCCTATTACGTCAAGAAGGGCACATGGCAGGAGACGATGCTCGCCTCGCGCGAGGCGCTCCTGAAGCACGAGGCCGACCAGACGGCGAAGCCCTCTGTCGAGCCCTCGGCCAAGCCTGTCCCCAAACCCTCTGCCGGCGTCGAGCTGGGCACGTGGTACCTGGTCGGGCCTTTCTACCCGCCCAACAACCAGAAGAACTTCACGATGGCCTTCCCGCCCGAGAAGGAGGCGGCCCTCAGCAAGCACGACGACCTCTCCGCCGTCCTCGACGGCGCCGAAGGCGGCAAGCCGGCCTGGCAGGAGGCCATGACCAAGTCGTACGGCAAGCTCCGCTGGCAGGCCTGCCCGCAGTTCCAGGACGGCGTGCCCCACGACATGTCGGCCGGCACCAACGGCTCCACCTATCTCTACCGCATGATCAAGGCCCCCAGGGACATGACGATCACCGGCTACTTCGGCAGCGACGACGGCATGCGCGCCTGGCTCAACGGCAAGCTGCTGATCTCGAACGACACCCCCCGCGGCCACGCGCCCAACCAGGACACCGCGAAGCTCGAGCTGAAGAAGGGCGAGAACCACCTGCTGCTGAAAATCCACAACAACAGCGGCGGCCATGGCTTCTACTTCCACACCTCGCCGACCCCCGTCGCGGGCGCCGTCGCCTCCAGGAAGCGCGACCCCAAGCAAATCGCCCGCGACGAGCTGTGGAGCCTCGTGAGCCGCGACTTCCGCGACGGCTCCGCCGGCCGCGAGATGAGCTGGGAGCGCCAGGACAACCTCTGGGCCGCCGACTGGACGCCTGGCGACCTGGCCGCTCTCGCCAAGCGCTACGTCGCCGCCACCCGCATGCCCTCGATGGCCAAGGAGGCCGCGGCGGCCGCCGGCGACGTGAAGGCCCCCGCCGACCTCGCCAGGGTCCGCGAGCCCTACTACCGCTCGCTCCGCGTCGAGGAAGCCTCCGCCCTCGTGAAGAACTTCAACTTCAAGGCCCTCCGCCTCGCCATCGAGGACCTCGCCGACACCTATCCCACCCAGTACACGAAGGGCAAGGAGTTCCTCCAGCGCCTCGAGGCCCTCGAGAAGGCCGTGGTCGAGGTCGCCGAAGCCAAGGGCGACCCTGGCAACGTGAAGAAACTGGCCGACGTCGGCGACGAGATCCGCACGCTGCGCACCGAGGCCCTCCTCACCCACAACCCGCTCATTGACTTCGACAAGCTTCTGGTCGTCAAGCGTAGCGCCCGCAACCTCGGCCTGCCCCAGAACTGGGTGACCAACGCCTCGATCGCCAGCAAGGGCTACGACAATGAGATCGCCGTCCTCTCGCCCGTTCGGCCCGGCGCGCAGCTCACCACCCTCTACCGGCCGGCCAACGGCGAGTTCGTGGGCGACGTGGACCTCCACTGGGACGGCGACCGGATGATCTTCTCGTCCATCGGCGCCAACGGCCGCTGGCAGGTCTTCGAGATCAAGGCCGACGGCTCCGGCCTGCGACAGGTGAACCCCGGCCTGGAGCCGGACGTAGATAACTTCGACCCCTGCTACCTGCCCGACGGCCGCATCCTCTTCACCTCCACCCGCGCCTTCCACGGCGTGCCCTGCGTCGGCGGCGGCTCGCCCGTCGCCAACATCGTGCTCCTCGACCCCAAGACGGGCAAGGAGCGCGAGTTGTGCTTCGACCAGGACCAGAACTGGTGCCCGACCGTTCTCAACAACGGCCGCGTGCTCTACACCCGCTGGGAATACAGCGACACCCCGCACTACTTCAGCCGCCTGCTCTTCCACATGAACCCCGACGGCACGGAGCAGATGGAGTTCGCCTTCTCGAACAGCTACTGGCCCAACTCGACGTTCTACGCCCGCCCGGTGCCTGGCCATCCGACGAAGGTGGTGGCCATCATCTCCGGCCACCACGGGGTGCCGCGCATGGGGCAGTTGCTCGTCTACGACCCCGCCAAGGGCCGCCACGAGGACGACGGCGCGGTGCAGCTCATCCCCAGCAACAGCACGCCGACGGTCGCCACGATCACCGATGGCCTGGCCAACCCCGCCTGGCCCAAGTTCCTCCACCCCTATCCCCTCAGCGACAAGTACATCCTCGTCTCCTGCCAGATGAACGCCCAGTCGCCTTGGGCGCTCTGCCTGGTGGACACGTTCGACAACATCCTGCCGATCCTGGAGGTGCCCGGCTACGCGATCCTCGAGCCGGTGCCGCTCCGCAAGACCGCAAAGCCGCCCGTCGTCCCCGACAAGGTGGACCTCTCGAAGGACTATGCAACGGTCTACCTCAACGACGTCTACTTCGGCGAGGGCCTGAAGGGCGTGCCCCGCGGCACGGTCAAGAAGCTCCGCCTCCTCGAGCCACACTACGGCTACAACGGCATGGGCGGCCACATCCACATCGGCATTGACGGCCCGTGGGACGTCCATCGCATCCACGGCACCGTGCCCGTCAATCCCGACGGCTCCGCCCTCTTCAAGGTCCCCGCCAACCTCCCGATCGCGGTCCAGCCCCTCGATGCCGAGGGCAAGGCGGTCCAGGTCATGCGGAGCTGGTACACGGCAATGCCCGGCGAGGCCGCCAGTTGCGTCGGCTGCCACGAGCGGCAGAACACCACGCCGAGCCTGCGCCGCACCATTGCGGCCACGCAGAAGCCGTCCGAGATCGAGCCCTGGCGCGGCGCGGCCCGCGGCTTCAGCTTCCTCCGCGAAGTCCAACCCGTCCTCGACAAGCATTGCGTCGGCTGCCACGACGGCAAGCCGCGCCAGGACGGCAAGACGCTGCCCTGCTTCGCCGACACGGGCAAGGGCGACCGCGGCTTCGCCAAGTCCTACCTCGCCCTCCACCCCTACGTGCGGCGGCCCGGCCCCGAGAGCGACTACCACCTCCAGGTGCCGATGGAGTGGGACGCCTCGACCAGCGAACTCGTCCAGATGCTCAAGAAGGGCCACAACGGCGTGAAGCTCGACGCCGAGGCCTGGGACCGCCTCTACACCTGGATTGACCTCAACGTCCCCTGCCACGGCACGTGGACCGAGCACCGCGGGAACATCGAGAAGATCGTCCAGCGGCGGCTCGAGATGCGCACGAAGTACGCCAACCGCCCGGAAAACCCCGAGGTGTATCCCACGCCGCCGCCCGAGCGGCCGGCCTTCGTGAAGCCCGAGCCGCCGCCCGAGCGCAAGCCCTTCGCTGAGAAAGTGGCCGGCTGGCCCTTCGACGCCGCCGAGGCCAAGAAGCGCCAGGAGGCCGCCGGCCTGCCCGCCGAGCTGAAGATCGCCCTCGCCGACAACCTCGCGCTCGACCTCGTGCTCGTGCCCGCCGGCGAATTCGTCATGGGCTCGGCCGACGGCTATCCCGACGAGTATCCCCAGTGCCGCGTGAAGGTTGACAAGCCCTTCTACATGGGCAAGTGCGAGATCACCAACGAGCAATACGCCCTCTTCGACGCCGCCCACGACAGCGCCTACATCAGCGTCTTCAACAAGGACCACTCGAACCGCGGCCAGGCCGTCAACCGCGACAAGCAGCCCGTCCTCCGAATCTCGTGGAAGCAGGCGATGGACTTCTGCTACTGGCTGAGCCAGAAGACCGACCGCAAGTTCGCCCTGCCCACCGAGGCCCAGTGGGAGTGGGCCGCGAGGGCCGGCACCGACACCCCGCTCTACTGGGGCGACTGCACGGCCGACTTCGGCAAGCTCGCCAACCTCGCCGACAAGCGGCTCACCGAGCTGTGCATCCGCGACTCGCCCAAGTGGATCCCGTGCATTGCCGGCGTCAACGACGGCTCGATCGTCCCCGACAACGTCGGCAAGTACACCCCCAACGCCTTCGGCCTCCTCGACATGGCCGGCAACGTAGCGGAGTGGACTCTGACCGCCTACAAGCCGTATCCCTACGTCGAGGCCGACGGGCGCAACGCGCCGAGCGACAGCGGCCGCAAGGTCGCTCGCGGCGGCTCCTACTACGACCGGCCGTTCCGCGCCCGCAGCGCCGTCCGCTACGACTACGCCTCCTGGCAGTGCGTCCACAACGTCGGCTTCCGCATCATCTGCGACGCCGACGGCAAGAAGGTCGCCTCGGCCGACGCGAAGTAGGCGTGCCTGGGGCTTCGATGCTCCCGACGAGCGGATTCCGAGGGGCAGGCCACCCGGCCTGCCCCTCGGCGCTATGGGGAAGGCACATCAGGGCCAAGCCTTTCCGGTCTGCGAGACTCGCTATGCCCATATCCCTTCTCGTCGTTGCCGCGATGCTGTCAGGCCTTGCAGCCGGACCCCCTGAGGGCAATGGCTGGCAGCTCGTTTTCCGCGACGAGTTCGACGGGAAGACGGCGGACCTCGACAAGCAGTGGGACTTCCAGAACGGCCCCAACACCCACATCCTGTGCAGCCGCTGGCGCGAGAACGTCGTCGTCGAGGACGGCCTCTGCCGCCTGCTCAACAAGAAAGAGCAGCGCGGCGGGCAGGAGTGGACCTCGGGGAGCCTGTGGACGAAGCAGGCGTTTCAGCACGGCTACTTCGAGGCCCGCTACCGCTACGGCGCCGCCACGGGGCTGAACAACTCCTTCTGGATCACGACCCGCCTGCCCAGGGACGCCCCAGGCCGCTTCGAGATTGACATCAACGAGGGCCACTTCCCCGACCTCGTGAACATGAACATCCACAACTGGTCGGGCCAGCACTGGGCCAAGAGCAAGCGCTGGAAAGCCGAAGGGCACGAGCTGGCGAAGGAGTTCCACGTCTACGCCCTCGACTGGAGCGAGAAGGAGCTGGTGTGGACCTTCGATGGCAAGGAGATTCGCCGCGAGGCCAACACGGTCTGCCGCGGCCCGGCACACGTCTACCTCAGCTCGGCCATCATCAAGTGGGCAGGCCCCGTGACCGACGCGATTGACGGCACGGCGATGGAGGTGGACTACGTGCGCATCTACCAGCGCCCCGAGGCAGCGCCCTGACCGCGGTGTCACTCAGCCGCACTTGACTGCTGGCCCGCGACCCCGATAATGGGGCCACGGGCCATCGCACGCCCGGGCATAGGAGGCCAGGATGGAAGAGGCCGCTACGGTACGCCGCGACCCGCGCGCCGCGCTGCACTGGCTCATGCGGCTGAGAGAGGCCCAGGACGGGCTCGAAGCCGCACGCCGAAAGGCCAATCCCAAGAGCTTCGGCAACCGTGTCCTGCGGCACTTCGCCTTTGTTCTGGGTTTCCTCCTGTGTCTCATCCTCGGCATTCTTGTTCTGGCCATCCTCGGGGTGGATGTCAAGAACGTCAAGAACAACCGGGCGTACGACACGGGCATGACGGTGGTGTCGTTCGTCTCGCTGGCCGGGGGCGTGGTCATCGCGATGCTGTGGGTGAGGCGCAGGGCGGCGCAGCACAGGAGCAAGGTGCCGGAGCTTGAGGCCCAGCTCCAACGCGAAGCAGACGAGTTCGCTGCGTCGTTCCCCGACGTCGTGCGCGACCTGTTTCGGGCGAAGGACGACTTGCTCCTGCCCGGCCCCGTGCTCGAGGCGATCGCGTTCCTTCAGCGGCAGGGGCCGCTGACGTCGCCACCCGCTTCCGCGCTTGCGGCCGGGCCGGGAGCGGCGCGGGCACAGGAGCCGTGCGCGGGGCAGATGGTCGGCGGGTGCCGGCTCGTGCGCAAGCTGGGCCAGGGCGGCATGGGGGCCGTGTACCAGGCCCACCACGTGGGACTCGACATTCCCGTGGCCGTGAAGATTCTGCCGCCGGAGTTCGTGCAGCGCAGCGCCGACGCCGTGGACCGCTTTCTGGGCGAGGCCCGCGCCGCCGCGCGGCTCAAGCACCCCAACATCGTGGGGGTCTACAACGTCGGCTGCGAGGCCGGCATCTACTTCATCGTGATGGAGCTCGTCGAGGGCGGCAGCCTCCATGACCTCATCCGCGCGGCGGGCCAGATCGGGATTCGGCGCGCCGTCGAGCTGGCCGGCCAGATCTGCCAGGGGCTCCAATGCGCCCACGACAACGGCTTCGTCCACCGCGACATCAAGCCATCCAACATCCTGCTCGACGGCGGCGGGGTCGCTCGGATCGCCGACCTGGGCCTTGCCAAGCGGATGGGCGGCGACTTCGGCATGACCCAGTCGGGGATGACCCTCGGCACCCCGTACTACCTCTCGCCGGAGCAGGCCGCCGACGCAAAGCGCGTGGACCATCGGACGGACATCTACTCGCTCGGCTGCATGCTCTACGAGATGGTGTGCGGCAAGGTGCCGTACGAGGGCGACACGCTGGCCCGCATCCTCCTCGCCCACGCCCAGGCCCCCGTGCCCGACCCACGGGCAGCGAATCCCGCCGTGTCCGACCGCCTGGCCCGTCTCATCATGCGGATGATGGCAAAGGAGCCCGATGGCCGCCCCGCTTCGGCCAGAGAGGTTCTTGCCGAGCTTCAGCGTGGCGCTGGCTAGTCGGCCCGCTCCCTGCCTCGGGGCAACGCACCCGCGAGCAGCGCACCGCGGCGGAGATCACTGGGCGGGAGCGCGGCGGGTCAGCTTGCCATCCTGGATGACCCCGAAGGTGTCCGCGCCATCGCCGGGGACGGCGATGCCGGCGAAGGCGACGCGCGTCCCGCCGAAGCGCAGGACCTCGGCGGAGCGGGCCTCGGTGTCGTGCGCGGCAACGGCGAGATACGCATCGGAGTCGAGTCCCTCAGCCGAGCCGCCACCGACCAGGACGACCCAGACGACCTTTCCGTGCCGTCCCACGAAGGCATTCCCACCCTTCGGCTCGAGCACCACCCTCGGCGCCAAGGCGGTAAGAAGGGCCATCGGGCCATCGCTCTCCCGCACGATCCGCAAGCGGCGCACCGGCTGGCGGAAGGCGTAGCCGCGGAAGTAGACGTCGGACATTCCGACCTCGGCCTTCACCCCCGGCGTGAGAAACGCCACCTGGCAGCTCGCGTCGGGGAGCCTGGTAAAGGCGGCATCGAACGTCGCGTGCTGCCCCTTGCTTCTCTGGAACCCGAAGGCGGTGAAGCGGTCGGAGGGGCCGGGCGGCTCGACGAAGGCGGCGTGGAAGCGCCACTCCGCCTTGCCCCGGCCCTGCGTCTCGATGCGGTCGAAGACAAGGAAGTGGTCGGGCTTGAGCTGCACGAGGACCCGCGACAGCGCCGCGAGCTTCGCCTCGGGCGGGTAGGCGTCCCGAAGGTCGGCGCGGGCGACGCTCAGGAGCGCGCCGTCGGCGAAGAAGGCGATTCGCCCCACCTGGTCGAGCCGCAGCCGCGGGTGCCACACCTGCCCGCCGCCCCATTGGTCCGTGTCGTTCACCAGGATGCAGTTGTCGTTCCCCGCGCTCTTGCGGTACGTGCGGTCCCAGCCGGGCTCGTTGAGGATCGGGTGGGCGCCCTTCGCGACGGCGATGGAGCCTCGGTTGACGGGGCAGTGCGCCCAGTTGTAGCGGAGCGCGAGGGGCGTGCCCTGCTTCCCGAAGACGGAGCCTGCCGTCAGGCGCACGCGCAAGGCGTCGTCGGCCCAGCCCGACCGCAGGAACACCTGGTCGCAGTCGTCGAAGTGCCAGGAGGTCGGCGTCGTCTCCGGCGCCGTGCCTTGCGGGAGCGGGAGGTTCACCCCGTCGCGCGTGCCCTGGCCGGTAATGAGCGTCGGGATGCCGGTCTTGGGGAAGGCGGGGGCGTTGTGCAGGGCGTACCGCCATTCGTTGGCGAAGAAGGGGCCGGCGGCAAGGTCGAGGCCCGTGCATTGGAGGATGAGCTGGCGCGACGTTTCCCAGAAGCCGAGGCCATAGTCGCGCGCCTCGTTCATCCACTCCAGGCCGCCGTCGCGGCCGAGCAGTTCGACCCGCCTGCGGCAGACCATCACGGCCCAGTCGAGCCACTTCGCCGCCTCGGGCCCGTCCCACGCGAGGCCCGCGCCAAGGAGCGCCCAGATGGACTTCGAACTGTGGTTCTGGGCATAGCCGGTCGGGTGGTAGTTCCGCTGGAAGACGGCAAACGTGTAGAGCCCCTGGAACCGCTTGAGGAAGTGCTTGTCGAGTCCCCTCCTCGCCTCGGGCGTGAGACGGGAAACAAGGCGGTCGTATGCTCCGCAGGCGGCGAGGCCCTTCCTGCCCGCATCCATGTCGTTGTCCGAAGCCATGGACTCGGCGTCGTCGCTGTACTCCCACAGTGGAGCGCGGTCAGGGTCGAGGAAGAGCATCAGGTCCTGCACCCTCTTGTCGTCCGGCCCCAGGGGCTTCTCGACGTTCACAAGCTCCACCTTGCCGCTCAGGCGGGGGTGCTTCCCGACCAGCTCGGGCTTGAGGCGGGCGGGCTGGAGGGAGCGGACACGCTCGTCCACGCCGATGGCGATGGAGCCGATGTGGTGGGGCCGCAGAGGATTGGCGACACGTGTCACCTCGGGCTTGTCGCGCACGCGCCCGCCGGGCCGCCAGCGGGTGTGGCGCGGAAAGTCGTCGAAGGCGATGCGAACCGTGTGCTCGCCCGGCTTCCCGATGTCGAGGGCAAAGCTGGCGTAGACCCTGCCCGCCTCCTGGTCGTCCAGGCTCGGGAGGTCGAACCAGGAGGTGTAGACGTGCTGGCCGTCGAGGGCGACGCGCGCCGTGGGCACCTTCCACTCGCCGTTGAAGACCTCCCACGGCCCGGTGTGGGAGAGCCCCCTGGCCGGGTCGCCCAGGAGCTTCCCGATGCGACGCGTCTGGATCGAGTCGGGGTCCGGGCAGGCGACCGCGCCGTACTCGACGTAGAGGCGCCGCATGTCGAACTGCCCGTCGGCGGTCGTCAGGTCGAAGCGCCACACGTTCGCCTTGGGGAAGCTCCCCGTCACCAGCAGTGCCCGATCCTCTGCCTCGACCTTGAACGAGCCGACCCGGTCGCGGAACGCGGGCGGCTTCCCTGGCTCGGCCGTGTTGACGAGGTCGGCAATCGGCTCGACGCCGTCCCGGGCCAGCCACCAGGCAGCGCGCGACGGCTGCGCGCCCTGGGCGGCCGCACGGAGCACGATCATCGAGAGCACGACGAGGCACTTACTGGCCACTGCCCTGGCTCCGCAGGAGGATGTCGCCGTCGAGGGCGGGAACGGAATGCGTCTTCCCCTTCTTGCCGGTGGCTCGGCTGAGGAGGTCCTCGGCGAGCTCGATGGTTACCTCGCGGTTGCCCATGGGGTTGTAGAGGGCGAAGCCGCGGTCGAACTCGCGAAGGAACGAGCCATCGTCGCGCTTCCGGCCGGGGCTCTTGGGCTTGCCGAGGCCCTTGTCCCAGAAGGCATACCAGTCGTGCAGGTGGTCGGGGGTCGGCAGCGGATTGGGGTCGGAGAACAGGCAGTAGCCGTTCGAGTGCGTGAGGGCGAGGGCCGTGGTGGCCCGCATCAGGTGAAGGTCCTGGCGGGACTTGTGGAACCAGGTTTCCAGGCAGTTGACGCGCGGCTCGCGGAGATTGGCCTCCGCCCACGACAGGGTGGCGGCGATGTGCTCCCAGTCCTTCGCCGTGCGGGAGCGGGTGCACTCCATGAAGTAGCCGTTGAGGAACGGGGCGGTGCGGGGGGTCGTGCGGTCGTTGGCGTTGGCGAGGAGCAGGGCGTCGTCGCCGATGGCCGCGCGGACGGCTTTGGCGAGCGCCAGGCGGTCGTCGTCGTCGCCCCACCAATCGAGCATCACGCCGTCGAGCACACCCGTCTCCACGGCGGCCCTGGCGCGGCTCGCCACGTGGGCGCGGTACTCGGGGTTCGAGAAGTCGAGTTGGAGGAAGCGCCCCTCGTCCCAGCCGGGCACGACTTTGCCCTCCTTGCGGCGCCACCAGGGGTGGTCCTGGGGCAGCCAGCTCGCGGGGGCATCACGATAGCGGATTTCGGCGAGGAGGACAAGGTTCGGGTTGCGCTCGAGAAGCTCCCGCCGCTTCTCGCGGGCCGGCTCGAGCGTCTCAGGCCGGAAGCGGGTGGCGAGCCCGCGGGAAGCGCCATCCCACCGCAGGCCGAAGAACTCGGGGGCATGGAAGATCAGGTCGTGGCGGGCCGCCGTCACGAGTTCCGGCTCGTCCGCCAGGTTGTCGGCCTTGTTCCACGCCTGGAAGACGGAGGGGAAGGAGCGGCTCTGGACGCGGCGCGCCACGTCGTCGCGGCGGCTGCCGCCGAGCGTCGGCGTCGCGGCCGCGAGAGTGCCGATGGCGAGGGACTTCACTGCTTCCCGCCGGGTCATCCTGTGCTCCTTCCGCACACGGCTCCGCCTGCCATCCCAATGATAGCCGCCGGCGGCGGCAACGGCAAGTGGGGGCTCGCGTGCGACCTGCCGCTGCTATTGTCTTGCAATCCCTGCTTGGTGCGCTATACTACCCATTGGGGAGGCCGCATCGGGCCCCGCCAGGGAGTCTTTGGAGGCACAAACCGGCATGCTGCAACCTGGACGTGAATTGCGAGGGATGCCCGTGGCCGCTGGCGCGCTGTACCTGGCCCTTCTCGCGGCAGGCGCCGTGCGTGCCGCCGAAACGCCGGCCGGCCCCGAGGCCGGCTCGAAGAAGCTCGCCGAGCTGACCCAGCAACTCAAGGCGGATCCGAAACGCGCCGACCTCTGGCTCGCGCGCTCAAGGCTGCGGGTGCAGATGCACGATGCGGTCGGCGCCCTCGCCGACGCGTCGGAGGCGGTCCGCCTGGAGCCGTTCAACGCCGACCATCGGCTCGCCAGGGCCGAACTGCTGGCCGGCCAGGGCCGCTGGGCCGAGGTGGTGGCCGACGCAACGGATGGCGTGGCCGCGGCGCCGCGGCGGGCCGACCTGTTGCTTCTGCGGGCGCGCGCGCACCGGCTGCTCGGCCGCCCCGACGCAGCGCTCGCCGATGCCACCGGCGCGGTCGAGGCGAGTCAGGGCTCGCCCGAATCCCTGTTGGAGCGTGCGTGGATCCACGCCTTCCGCGGGGACTGGGAGGCCGTGGGGAAGGATGCGGCCGCGGCTGCTGCGAAGCGCCCGGAGCTCGCCGAAGCCGTCCTGCTCCAGGGCATCGCCCACCGCGAGCGCGGGGAGTGGGACCAGGCGGTCGAGCGCTTCACCCAGGCGCTCAAGGCCGAGCCGAAGAGCGCCCTCGCCCTCCTCAACCGCGGCCAGGCCCTCGCCCGCAAAGGGGCCGCCGCCGAAGCGCTTCGCGACTTCACCCTCGCCATCGAACGCAACCCGGAGTTGGCGGAGGCCCATCTGGCCCGCGCGCGGCTGCGGACGGACCGGGGCGAGCTTCACGGGGCCGTCGAGGACCTCGGGCGCGCCATCCAGTTGCGGCCGACACTCGCTGAGGCATATGTGCTTCGCGCCGTGGCCCGCGAGCGGCTGGGCGAGGTGGCCCTGGCCGCCGAGGACGGCCAGGTGGCGCTCTCCCTCGGCTCGAAGGACCCTCAGGTCTTCCTCGTGCTCGCGCGGGTGGACGAGGCGCGGGGGGCCTGGAGCGCCCTGCTCGAGCACGCGCGCCGCGTGCTCGACGCCAGCCCGAAGGAGGCGGAAGCATGCCGCCTCCTCAGCCGGGCACACCAGGCGCTCGGGCAGGACCGCGAGGCCCTCGAGGCGCTGAACAAGGCGGTCGAGGCCGACCCCAAGGACTGGCGCTCGTTCACCGAGCGCGCCGCGTTCCACAACCGGAAGCGGAACCCTGAGGCCGCCCTGGCCGATGTCACCCAGGCCATCGCCCTCGCGCCCAAGACGCCGTTCGTCTACACCCTGCGGGCCCGCCTGCTCCTCGGCCAGAACCGGTCGGCCGAGGCCGTGCGCGATTGCGACCGGGCGCTCGCGATCGAGGCCGACGACGCGATGGCGCTCCTCGTGCGCGCCCGCGCCTACGCGCAGATGGGCAACAAGTCGGCGGCGCTCGCCGACTGCGCCAAGGCAGCGAAGGCCGCCCCCGACTGGGCGTGGACGCACGCGACCCTCGGCCACGTGCTCCAGCGCGCGGGCAGGCACGAGGAGGCCATCCAGGCCCTCGCGCGCGCGCTGGCCACGGCCCCCAACGACGCCGAGGCCCACGCCACCCTGGGCCGAGCCTTCCTCGCCCTCCGGCGCTACAGGTCGGCCGCGCAGCACCTGGACCGCGCCGTCGAGCTCGACCCCCAGATGGCACAAGAGCTCGCCAAGGAGCTTGAGGAGGTGAAGAACCGTCGTGAATAAACTGCCCTTCTTCCGCTGCCCGGGTCTTGCGCTCACCCTGTTGGCGGTGCTCGCGATGCTATGGCCGGAGGCGGCCTCTGCCGCGAGCTACGGGTGCGGCATCTGCGGCCACCCGAGCTATCACCCTTGGCACTACTCGTCGTGCCGATACTACGGGCTGGGCCTGGGGTCCTCCGGCGGCAGCCGCCGCAGCTCCGGAGGCTCCGGCGGCGGCGAGGCGCTCGGCAACGCGGTGAGCGGGCTGATCGACGGGTTCTTCCAGCGCATGGCGGAGCAGCAACAGCGGGCGGCCGCCCTCGCTGCCGAGCGGCGCCGACAGGAGGCCCTCGCACGGGAGCGCGAGCGCCAGCGCCAGGAGCAGCTTCGCCGCGCGCGCATCCGCCTCGCCGCCCATCTCCGCGCGGACTGGGACCGCCGCGACGCCGAGATCAGCCAGCGCCTCGCCGGGGTCTTCGACGTCTTCGTGGACAGCTCGGTGGTAGACCTCCGCCCCGACCCTGTGCCCGGAGGCACCTCGTTCTTCGGCCTCGGCGGCTCCGAGCCGTTCGTGGACAGCTCGGTGGTAGACCTCCGCCCCGAGCCCACGCCCCAGCAGCGGCTCGAATCCCTGCTCCGCCTCGGCGGCTATGCCTACGACCTGCCGCCGGCAGTCGCCATCGAGGTTGGCATCCTGACCGGGCGCCTGGACCCGGCCTTCCTCGAGGCCCAGGAGCAACGAGCCGCGGCGACCGATGCCTTCGCCACCGAGAACTACGGCTTCTCGCGGGCCGCCCTCGGCGAGGCAGGCGCGGGCGACGGGCCTGGCGGCGAGATCGTGCGCGAGCTGCTCACGGCGACGGACAGCGAGGCCCTCGGAGCGAAGCTCAAGGCGCTCGGCTCGCGCGCCCTCGACGAGGCGGGCGATGCGGCGGAATCGGGCCTGGCCGCCCTGGAGAAGGGCGTCGCCAAGCTCCCGTTCGGCCTTCCGACTCCGACGGCGTCCGCCGCAGAACTGCCCGAACCGCGGCGCCGCACGCCCCCAGCCGACGGCCGGTCGGGGGGGGTGGCAGCCGACACGCGCAGCGGCGAAGCGACTTCCCCGTTTGGGAAGGGCTCCGTGCGCCGCGGCGAAGCCGGGACGGCCCCGCGGGCAGACCGTCCTGGCACCCCCCAGTATGGGAACGTTCGTGAGCAGCTCGATGGCGTAAGGAGATCTAGCAAGCAGGGCTGGCTGGCCCCCTCGGGCGCAAGCGCCAGCGACAGAGCGCAACTCGGGTTCGATTCGACTGGCGAGCGCGGGACATCGCAGGGGGCAGCCCCGGTTCCGGTCGTGACGGGGCATCCCATAGAGTCCAGCGATGTCTCGGTGCCCAAACGCTTCCGAGAGGATCCGGAGATCGTGCGCCTCACGGGGGAGAAGAAAGCCGCGGAGGAGAAATACCGCAAGCTTGAGAGCAAACTGGAGGTCATCAAGGAGAAGCTCACCAACAACGAAGGCAATGTTGGCAAGCTTCAGGTGGAGAGAGCGGAGGTCATGAATCAGATGAACGCCGCGAAGTCGGAGGCCGACACGGCGAAGGTCAACATCAAGGAGCGCCTAATCAAGCTCACCCCGCCGGATTTCACCGAGGAGCCTGAGAAGAGCAAGAAGGAACCCGTTCCGCCGCCCTCGCCGAAGCCGTCGCCGGGGTCTCGCGACTCTACACGGTGAGAAAGGAGGCAGCCGTGAACCTGAGAGTACGAAAGTCGCTCCAATGCCTGGCGCTCGGCGTCGCTCTTGCCGGCTGGCTGCATGCCGGGGTGCCCGCGCTCGAGCCGATCCCGGACGAGCTGCCCCAGGAGGTGCGCGCCGCGCTGGCCCGGCGTCAAGCGGAGCTGCGGCAGGAGCTCAGCGATCTGGTCAAGAGGAACAAGGCGTTCGCCGCCAAGTACGGCGGCGGGGTGGTCGAAGGCTCCCCCGAGGAAGCGGCCGCGCGCCGCGAGCTGGCCGCGCTCGAGGCGGCCAAGACTAAGTATGTCGAGGCGGCGCGCCAGTTCAATCAGGACGTTGAGGGTGAGGGGGCGAAGTGGCGCGAGCAGCATGAGTTGACGACCTCGGCTGGCCCGTGGCTGCGCAAGCAAGAGGCAGCAGTGCGCGAGGCAGCGGGGCGGCACAAGGAGTGGCGCCAGGAGGTCGTTGCGGCCATCGAGGAGGGCCGGGAGCCGGCGCCAGCCCATCGCCCCAAGGAGCTGAAGGACCTGTTGCCGGGGGACATTCTGCTCTTCACGCCCGACACCAGCAGTGCCGGAAGCAAGGCTCTCCCCGCAGCGGACCGCTTCTACCGGGTCCTGGACGATCTGTGCAAGGGTAACGTGTTCCGGGCGCTCTCCAGGGAGAAATCGCCTGCGGCGCATGCGCTAACGTTCGTGAAGGAGGCCAATGGCCGGCTCCTGTTCCTGGACCACACCCCCAAGGTTGGCAGCCGCATCCTGGACGAGAAGCAGCTCGTGAAGCAGTACCAGGGCCGCGGGATCTACGTGGCCAGGCCGCAGGCCCCTGTGGACGGCAAGAAGCTCTGGGGCGTCGCCAGGGAGGCCGCACTGCAAAAGAAGCCCGGCTTCGGGCTCTTGGGCGACAAAGCGGTCTGTTCCGAGAAGGCGGCGATCGCCGTGGCTACCGCCACCGGGTTGAAGCTGGAGGGGAACAGGCTCGGCCCCATTGACATCACCCCAGGCGATTTCTTCGACACCTCGGGGGTCGGGAAGTACTTCCTGGTCTCGCCTCTCGGCAAGTGAGGCCGGGGGCCGGGCGGCTCACTTCTGGCGGTTGGCCACCTCGGCCTTGATCGCGGCGAGGACGGGCTTGAGGATCTCGATGCGGGCGGCGTAGGCCCGCGCGGCCTCGGCGTGGAGTTCGCTGCCCGGCTTGCCTGCCGCGATGAGCTTCTGCGCTTCGTCCTTCTCCCGCTCGGCCATCTCGTTGGCCCGCAGCACGAGCTGCTCGATCTGGCTGACGTGGCCCGTGAGGTCCGCCGTGGACGCCTCGCGAAGGAGGGCGACGAGTTCCCTGTTCTTCCAGGCGACCAGGAGGTCGTTCCATTCGCTGGCCGACAGGCCGCCCAGCGAGCCAGGCTGAAAGAGCTCCTTCGCGGGCACAGCTCGCTCCTTGAACTCGACGGCGGCCAGCTTCTCGGCCGGCCCCTCGGTCCGCCATGCGGGATACCACAGGCGCCCCTGAGCGAACACGATGACGCTCTTCGGCTCGCGCCACTGCCAGGCCGAGGCGGCTTCCCCGCTTCGCGTGCCGACGAGCAGACTTCGCAGCGGCGCCGTCCCCGGTTGCGGACGGCTGCGGTGAAGCTCCAGGGCGTACTCCCACTTCGGCCCCGCCGCCGAGATATTGTAGACCACCCAGTACGGCGTATCCCCAATCACCACGCTCAGCGGCGCCTGCCCCGCAGCCACGGCTCTCGACTGCTTCACCTCGGCCAGCCGCGGATAGTCGGTCGTCACCCTCTTCATGATGTCGGCAACGACACTGCGGGCCATCCTCCGGAAGATGCTCGCGATGGCAATCCTTCCCCCGACCGGGCCCCCGAGCATCGTGACCATCGTGGGAGGCAGGAAGAGGACGTCGTTTGAGCCTGTCACATGGGTTCGGTACTTCGCAACCACGAAGTCGTCGGGGCTCTTGATGGAGACGTCGCACCGCAGGTTGTGCTCGGTGTGCCATGTCAGGGGGATTAGCCCGAGCGTGAGCACGCACTTGCCGCAGATCTCGAACGACTGGGGGTCGTCGTCCTCGCCGTCCAACACGATGTCCAGGTTGAGGGTCAGATTGCCCGGGTCGTCGGAGAACAAGGCAGCGGCCTGGGGCTGCGCAAGCGCGCTCAAGAGCACGTTCCTGATGCTTCTCTGTTTGCCGGCGCTCACCCAGGTTCCGGTGAAGGACTCCTTCACCTCCCCGAGTCGCAGGATGGGCGGCTGGGTCGGCCTCTCCAGCTCCGCCCACTTTGGGCGAAACGTGGCCACGCACCCTGACGCAGAGAGGATCAGCCCCATGCACAACGGCCACCCCGCCGATCTTGTCATGTTCACGCCCTCCTGTGTGGCCGCAAGCGGCTGGCTTGTGGCGGTCGAGCGACAAGCGCCGCCGCTCGTCGCCACGATTCGGGCTTCCCCTGCAGAAACTACTTCGCGCGGTTGGCCACCTCGGCCTTGATGGCGGCGAGGATGGGCTTGAGGATCTCGATGCATGCGCGGTAAGCTCGCGCGGCCTCGGCGTGGATTTCGCTGCCCGGCTTGCCCGCAGCGATGAGCTTCTGCGCCTCGTCCTTCTCGCGCTCGGCCATCTCGTTGGCTCGCAGGACCATCTCCTCGATCCCCACGATGTGGTCCTCCAGGTCCGACGTGCTGGCCTCGCGCAGGAGCGTGAGCAAGTCGCGGGTCTTCCATGCCAGCAGCAGGCTATTCTGGTCCCCCGGGGGCAGATCGGGGAACGAGTCGTGGCGCAGAAGCTCGCGCGCGGTGAGCTTGCGCTCGCGGGCCTCGACGGCGGCCAGCTTGTGCAGTGGCCCCTCGACCTTCCATTCGAGATGCCACAGGCGCCCCTCGGCCTGGAACACAACGCTCGTCGGGTCACGCCATTGCCAGGGCGTCTCGGGGCCGGCGACCCCGGCCCGCGACCCGACGGCCAGCTTGCGCAGCGGCGCCGCACCGCGGGGCGGCCGACTCCGGTGGAGCTCCAGCACATACTCCTGGCCCGCGGCGCCCGACTGCGCGACGCTGTAGGTGACCCAGAGCGTCGTGCCGCCGGCCCGGATGCTCAGTGGCTGCTGCTCGGCGACTCCCGCGCGGGCCCGCTTGGCCTCGGCGAGACGCGGGTAGTCGGCCGCCACGGCCTTCATGATCTCGGCCGCCACGTTGTTGGCCATCCGCTCGAAGATCGCCCTCGCGTCTGCCCACGCCCGGCCAGCGGCGCCCATGAACGCGATCATGGTCGGAGGGAATGCCCAGATGCTGTAGGAGCCAGTCACATGGATCGGGTACTTGGCGATCGCGACCCCGTCCTCGGCAGCCACCTGCACCTGGCACCGCGCGTGCCATTCCGCGTTCCCGTTGAGCGGGACGAGCCCAAGCGTGGCGATGCTCACGAACGCCAGCTTGACCAGCTTCGGGTCGTCCGCCTCGTGGTCCACCACGATCTCGATGTTGAGGGCCAGATTCCCTGGCTCCGAGGAGAACAGCGAGGCCGCGCCGGACTGAGAGAACAGCCGCGCCAGCTTGCCCGTGATGACCGGGGAGCCGGCTCCCCCCTGCGTCACCCACGATCCTGTGAGGGTCTCCTTGATCTCGCCGAGCCGGAGCACGGGCGGGTTGGGCGACCTGTCCAGCTCGGCCCTCCGCGGGCCGAGGGTGATCATGCAGCCCGTTGGCCCCAGCAGGGCGACGAGGCAGAGAACGTGCCGGGCTCTCCTCATCGTGTTCATGCGCGTGCTCCTCAGTTGAGCAATTTCGCCTCCTCCACTTAGCCTGCGGCGGGGCCTGCCCGGCCATAGGCCCCCTCACCGCTGGCGATTGGCCACCTCGGCCTTGATGGCGGCGAGGATGGGCTTGAGTATCTCGATGCGGGCGGCGTAGGCCCGCGCGGCCTCGGCGTGGAGTTCGCCGCCCGGCTTGCCTGCCGCGATGAGCTTCTGCGCCTCGTCCTTCTCGCGCTCGGCCGACTCGTTGGCTCGCAGCACGAGCTGCTCGATCTGGCTGACGTGGCCCGTGAGGTCCGCCGTGGACGCCTCGCGGAGGAGGGCGACGAGTTCCCTGTTCTTCCAGGCGACCAGGAGGTCGTTCCAGTCGGTCGCCGACAGGTCGCTGAGGCCGTCGGGCGCGAACAGCTCCTTCGCCGTGACGGGCCGCTCCTTGAACTGGACGGCGGCGAGCTGGGCCTGCAGCCCCTCGACCTTCCACTCGGGGTGCCAGAGGCGTTGGTCCGCGTAGAGGACCACGTCGCGCGGGTCGCGCCATCGCCAGGGCGCGTCGGGGGCCAGCCTCGCGTCGCCCAGCACCACGCTGCGCCAGGGCGCCGCGCCCCGCCGCGGCCGGCTCTGGTGAATCTCCAGCACATACTCGCGTCGGCGGCCAGCCGCCTCCGTGGCTGCGGCGATGTTGTAGGTCGCCCAGTACGTGGCGGCCCCGGCCTGCACGCTGATCGGCTGCTGGTCGGCGATGACGGCCCAGGCCTGGCGCCAGCGCGCCAGGCGGTCGTAGTCGCGCTCGGCCGCCTCCATCAGGTCGGCCGCGGCCTTCCGCGTCATGCGGTTGCGCACCTCCTGCCCGTCCAGCGGCCCGCGCAGGGCCGCGGTGCCCAGGGTGAACATGGTGAGCGGCATCGCCCAGATGTCGTAGGCCCCCTTGGCCCGGAGCGCATGCTCGTCCACGGTTGCCCCGTCCGGCGTCCGAATGGTCACCGTCACGTCCGAGGTCCATTCCGAGCGGTAGTGGAGGGGCATGATGCCCAGCGTACAGATGCTCATGAGCGCCAGGAAGGCCAGGCGCGGGGCGTCGTCCTCGTGGCTCGACACAAGATGAATGTCCATCGTCAGGTTGTTGGGGTCGCTGCTGAACAGCGAGGCGGCTTCGGACTGCCGGAGCAAGGCGGCCACGGGGTTCTTGCCCCCCCAGTCGTTGGTCTTCGCGGCGGCGGCCCAGGTGCCCGTGAGGTCTTCGGTGATCTTGCCCAGGCGGTAGATGGGAGGCCGGGCCGAGCGCTTCAACTCGACGCGCCTCGGGCTGAGGCGGACCATGCATCCCGCCCCCCCGGCCATCAGGACGAGGCAGGCCAAGTGAGAAACCGTTGTGTTCGTGCGCATCGCAGTAGGCTCCGTCCCCTCCCAGCTACCTGGTCTCGGCCCGCGGCGCGCCGCCTGCCCGGGCAGGGTCTGCCTCATCGTTGGCGATTGGCCACCTCGGCCTTGATGGCGGCGAGGATGGGCTTGAGGACCTCGATGCGGGCGCGGTAGGCCAGCGCCGCCTCGCGGTGGAGTTCGCTGCCCGGCTTGCCCGCCGCCTTCAGTTCCTCCGCCTTGTTGTTCTCGCGGTCCGCCGACTCGTTGGCTCGCAGGGCCAACTGCTCGATCTGCGCCACATGCTCGCCCAGGTCGGCGGTGCGTCCCTCGCGCAGGAGGGTGGCCAGGTCGCGGTTCTTCCAGGCCACCACGAGGTCGTTCCACTCCGTCGCCGCGAGGGCAGGCAGGCCGTCGGGCGCGAAGAGGTCCTTGGCGGTGACCGCGCGCTCGCGGAACCCGACGGCGACCAGCTTGTCCCCCGGCTGGCCCGTCTTCCACTCGGGGTGCCACAGGCGGCCGTGGGCGAAGAAGACCACGCTCTTCGGGTCGCGCCATTGCCAGGCGGTCTTCACTGCCCCGCTTCGCGTGCCGACGACGAGGCGGCGGAGCGGTGCCGCCCCCGGCTGCGGGCGGGTGCGGTGCAGCTCGAGGGCGTACTCGCGCGCCGAGGCCGCGGCTCCCGCGCCCGAGGGCTGAGGCGTCGAGATGTTGTAGACCACCCAGTACGCTGTGTCGCCGATGGCCGCGTTCAGCGGCGCTTGCGCCGCGACGAGTGCCCGCGCCTCCTTCCACCTGGCCAGGCGCGGATAGTCGGTGTCCACCGCCTTACTGACGTCGGCGACGACGCGATGGACCATCCTGCGGAAGATGCGCCCGGCGTCGCCCGGCGCCCGGAACGATCCGGCAAACAAGGTGAACATCGTGGGCGGCAGCGCCCAGATGTCGTAGCTGCCCGTCGTCTGGACCGGGTACTTCGCCACGACCGTGCCGTCGGGGCCTTTGACGGTCACGCTGCACTGCAAGTTCCATTCCGAATGGTAGGTGAGCGGGAGCAGGCCCAGGGTGCCAATGCTGAGGCAGCCCAGAACGAACATGCGCGGCATATCGTCCTCGTGGTCCGAGACAATATCGAGGTTCAGCGTCAGGCTGTCCGGGTCGCCGGAGAACAGGGCAGCGGCCTCGGGCCGCGCAAAGGCGCTCAGCAGGTGGTTCCTGAGGCTCGTCTGCGTGCCCCCGGCCACCCAGGTTCCCGTGAAGGTCTCTTTGATTTCTCCCAGCCGCAGGATCGGCGGCTGCGTGGACTTCTTCAGTTCCGCCCACTCGGGGCGAAGCCAGATCATGCACCCCGGCGCGGCGAACAGCGCAAGTCCCGCGAGGACGTGCAGGCCCATTCCTCTGTTGCTCATGAGAACACCGCTCCTTTGCCACGAGGGTGAGACGCGACTCGTGCAGGCGGCACTTGCCCCCTACGGTCCCTCCTTGCCCCGGCTCCGTCCCCGATGATAGCCGGCCCACAGCCTTGATGCAAGCCCGCGGCCTGAGCGCCTGTGCCTGAGCTGAGGCGTCACTTCGTCTCGGCCTTCAGCGGCAGCAGCCAGATGTTGCGGAAGCAAACCTTGTTACGGTGGTCCTGGAGGCAGAGCGGCCCGGGCTCGGGGCCTTCGGGCTTGCCATGGCCCGTCTTGTTCGGCACCTCCACGTTGTCGTGGATCCTCACGCCGTTGTGCACGACGCTGATGCGGGCGTTCTCGGCCTTCTTCTTCTGGTCGTCCCAACGCGGGGCGCGGAACGTGATATCGTAGGTCTGCCACTCGCCCGGCGGCTTCGCCTGATTCGTGTCGGCCGGCTTGAACTGGTAGATCGCCCCGCATCCGCCCTTCGAGGGATTGCCGCCCGCCGAGTTCAGTATCTGGATTTCGTAGCGGTTCTGGATGTAGACTCCGCTGTTGCCCGACACTTTCTTCCCCGTCGGGTCGGGCTGGATGTTGAACTCCAGGTGGAGTTGGCAGTCGGCGAACTTCTCCTTCGTGATCGCCCCGGCCTCGAGATAGCCCTCGGGCGTGACCTTGGCCTTGTCCCACTGCGATGCGTCCTTGCCGTCGAAGAGCACGACGGCGCCCTCGGGCGGCTTCAGCCCTTCGGTCGGCTTCGCCTCTTCGCCCGCAATCGCCGCCGCACACAGCGCCCACACGACGCACCACACGAGCTTCCTCATCGTCTTCCCTTTCTGTCTGAGGGCCTTCCCTTGTCTGGCCAGTCGCGGAGCATGCACGCCAGATATCCTGTCACGGCTGAGGGGCTTTGTCAACTGCGGCGCGCCGGGCGACGCGGGGTGTCCCCGCGCAAGCAACGATGGCGACGCGCCGCCGCTCACAGGTCATCAGTACCGTATGACATCGCATACCCTGAATTCGTCCTTGTCGGTCTTCATGTCCGGGGCCTTGATGCTGACGATGGTGCAGAACGCTTCCCTGTGGTCGTCCGCGTTGATGCCCTCGAAGCGCAGCCGTTCGTCGAGCTTCTTCAGACACACGGGGTCCGTGACGGCCAGGCATGCGGCTTCCGTTCCGAGCGAGCTCCTGCCGGCAAGGACCATGAACATGAAGCTGGCATCCATGGGATGAGGCCCCCGGATCACCAGGCCGAAATCCCACTTCAGGATGTGGGGATCCCCAATCACGTGGGGTCTGAACTCGTGACCGTCGCGCCGCACGATCACTCTTGGGTTCATTATCTCCCGGCTCTCCGGGTCGGGCTTGAACTCCCACTTGGGCTTGCGGTTCGCGAAGAAGCCCTCCATGAGAATCCCCGTCCACCGATTGGCCTTTGGACTCCCTATCGCGTACATGTTCACCCGGTTCTCCGGCTTCTCCAGCACCTCGTCGTCGAAGTCGTCCGGGTTCAGGAGTTCGGGAAGCCTTTCCAGGCCGTATATCAGACCGAATGACTGCATCAGCCCGCGGATCCCCACGTTGTCCGAGAAAGTTGTGAGAGGTCTCTTCCTCCACCCGCCCCCTCTTCGGAACGCGGCTCGATACGAAAGTGGACTAGCCACTACCACGAACCCCCCTCTACTTGTCTCGATGCTGGAAGGGGCCAGCATCCTCTTCAGGAGGTGGACTACCGATTGCTCTGAGGCAAGGATCGCCTTGACCGCTTCGTGCAACATCTGCGCCAACCGCGCGTGTCCCTCCGCCGTCGGGGCATACTTCAGAGCCCGGTGGTGGCGAACGTCGAATGGAATGTCGCCCAGATCGTCCCGGGTCAGCAGAATCACAGGCTTGCGCAATGAGTGCGCCAGCGCGACTTCGTAGACCACGTTCGGGTTGGGACCCGTGAGGTCCGCCACGCAGAACCTGGCGTCTCGTATGGAGGCGACGATCTGCTCATCCACAGGACCCGGCGTGACATGATTCTCCCCGACGACTGGTTCGAGGCCATTGGCCTTCAGCACTGGCTCAATCGCAGTGCGATAGGTCTCCCTGAACGTGTCCCTGTAAGGGATCATGACAAAGACTGTCACCAGAGTCTCCTCCTGACTTCGATGCTCCTCGATGCGTGTCACGTGATCCGTGGCACGCGGGAACGCTGCACGGGACGAGCAGTCTCCTTCATGCGTCACGCCCCGCGAGGAACCTGGCAGTCTCTCCCGCCGCAATGGCGATTGACTTGCCGCTCTCGACGGAGCCGAGGCCCTCCAACAGAACCTTGCCGAGCTCCAATCTGCCGTGTAACACGGCGATTTCCACGTGGGTGCCCCTCCGGCTCGGCCTCTGGCGGACGGTGCCCCAGGCAGAGCCGGTGGACCAGAACCAGGTGGTGGGCTTCCTGGCCGCGGCGAATGTCATCGTTCTCGTGACGGCGGAGTAGTGGAAGCCGGTGAGGGCGAGGACCGCCGACCAACTGGCCATGGCTCGGGCGTAGTGGTGGCCGCACTCGGCTTCATCGAAGGGGTTGCGCCTCAGGCCGTCGTAGCGGCGGCGGATGGCCTCGATGCATTTGAGGCCGGCAGCGGTCTGGCCCTCGTAGAGCATGCCGACGGCGGCGCAATACTCGAAGCCGGTCATGACCTCGTTGTAGTAGGGGAACGGCCGCTTCGGGCGGCGGCCCCGGGGATAGGTGGCCATGAGCAAGGCCGACTCGTCGTTGAGGGCGAAGGTGCGAAGATGGTTGAAGTGGCCGTAGAGGCCCCGCCTGAAGTTGTGCTTCATGATGGCGCGGTGGGTGGCCTTGACGTGCCTGGGGTCGAGGAGGTAGCCGAGGCCGAGGACGTGGGCGGTGTATTGGCCGACGAGCTGGTCCACGAGGCAGCCGGCGCCGAGCTGGAGGTCGGGCTCGGAGAGGTCCTTCGCGCCCATGCTCAGGCGCAGGCCGGGGGCAATGGCGTTGGCGGACCTCGGCGGGCGAATCTCGTGCTCGTAGTATTCGCCGTTGAACAGGTGCTCGTCCATCCAGCGGTGGCCGCGCTCGAAGAGGTCGCGGCAGGTCGTCGCGAATTCATCCTCGCCCAGGTGGCGGGCCATTTCCTCGACGGCGCGCAACGCGCCGAGATACCACGCGCCCATCTGCGGGTTCGGGCCGTAGTACTCGACGTCCATCGTGTTGTGCTGGCAGCCCTCCATCACGCCGTCGCGATCGGCGTCCCAGCCGCCGGGAATCCAGCAGAACTCCATGGCCTTGCGAATCTTGGGCCAGAGGCGGCGGAGCCAGGCGTCGTCGCCGCTGAGCTGCCAGTCGCGGAATGCCTTCATCAGGCAGCCGAGTTGGCCGTCGGCGGCGGCGTGCTTGAACTCCTGGGCGCGCGAGAGGGGCAGATTGACGCGGAAGGCCATGTGGCCCGTGTCGTCGGTGGCGAGGAGGAACTCGGTCGCGCGCATCGAGCGGGCGAGGGAGCCAAAGAGGAAGGCGGTGGCGTGCTCGTAGTTCCACACGTGGGTGCACGAGCCGTGGCAGCAGCCGCTCTTGTCGTGGCAGCCCTCGAAGCCGAAGAAGCGGCCGTCCTCGGTGCGGAAGCTGGTCTGGGAGCGCAGGGTCGAGAGGTTGAAGAGCGCGGCCTCCTTGACGGCGGGGGGCAGGTCGCTGTCGCAGAAGGCCCGGACGAAGTGGAGCGTGTCGGCCTCGAGGCGCGGGAGCGCGACAGCGGCCCTGGAGGCGGCGGCCCAGGCGTCCGTGAACTGCGTCGCGTAGTAGTTGCTCACGCGGTTCGCCTCGCAACACGCATCCTCTGCAGGAGTCCAGGTCATGCGATTCGGGAAGTGCCAGGCGAGGAGGAAGCTGACGGCGCGCGTGCCGCGGGCCGGGACGCGGAGTCGGACAGCGAGCGAGGCGGTCGGGCCGTCGGCGCCCTCGGCGTCGCGGTCGTCGAGCGTGCCGTCGGCGGAAAAGTCGTCCCAGAAATCGAGCAGCGAGTCGCCCCAGCTGCGCTTGGCCCAGGCGGTGCGGCGCGTGACGCCGGTCCTGGCTGTGGTGGCCAAGGCGATGGTGCCCCACTGCTCGGCGGCGGGGTCCACGCCCTCGGAACTCATGAAGATGCCCTGGAGCCGTGGCCCCTTGCGGAAGGCGTTGACGTTCTTTGAGGGCTTGCCGCTGGAGCCGTCGGAGCCGATGAAGTTCTGGAGGCTGCCGCACACGGCGGCGTCCACAGCTCGCTTCGTGCGGTTGGTGAGGACGAAGCGCAGGATGGCCACGGGCAGGCCGCTGCGGTCGGCATCGCCTGGAATAAGGGGGTTGAAGGCCTCGATACGCACGTCGAGCGGCACGTCGGGGTCGGCCAGCAGCACCTGGCCGAACGGATAGGCGGCGTGGAACGAGCAGTGGCGGAAGCGGGGCAGGCCGTGGTTGGGGGCCGTGGCGCCCCTCGCGCCCTCGTAGGTCTCGGGCGGGAGGATGCCCTCAAGACAGCGCGTGACGCGTGACGCGTGACGCGTGACAGGAGAAGAGGAAGAGCGCGGTTCTCCTGCTTGTTGGGTCCAGAGGGCGAAGAAGGTGTTGCGGGGGGAGAAGCCCTTGGCGGGACGGTTGACGATCTCCCAGTCGCGCAGGTCGCCGCGCCCGCCGAGCGAAACCGTCCCCGTCCCGATGCCGCCGAGGGGCAGGGCAATCCGCGCCAGGTGCGCCTGGCCATAGCTCTTGAGGACGGGCCAGCTCGGGTTGGTCTTCGTCGGCATGGAGGACCTCCGTGCCTGGAATCCGTGATGCGTAATCCGTAATCCGAAACAAGAACACCAGGCAGAGAAGGGGTGCGGCCCCTTCTTCGTGTCCGGTTACGGATTACGAATTACGGATTACGGAATGTCACAGCCTTACCGGAATCCCCTGACTCTTGAGGTGCTCCTTGACCTGCCGGACGGTGAGGGTGCCGAAGTGGAAGACCGAGGCGGCAAGGACGTTGGTGGCGTGGCCCTCGAGGATGGCGGCGGCCATGTGCTCGACCTTGCCGCAGCCGCCCGAGGCCGTGACGGGAATGGTCACGGCGTCGGCCACGGCCTTGGTCATCGGGATGTCGAAGCCGTCCTGCATGCCATCGGCGTCCTTGCTCGTCAGGAGGATTTCGCCCGCGCCGAGGTCCTCGACCTGCTGCGCCCATTCGACGAGCTCGATGCCGGCCTTCCGGGCGCCGCCGGAGATGAGGACTTCGAGGCCGTGCTCGCCCTTCTGGGCGTCAATGGCCACGACGATGCGGTCGGGGCCGAAGGCGTCGGCCGCCTCCTCGATGAGGTCGGGGTTGCGCACCGCTGCCGTGTTGATCGAGACCTTGGACACGCCGAGGTCGAAGAGCGCCTTCATCTCGTCGAGCGAGCCGATGCCGCCGCCGACGGCGAAGGGCACGGTGACGACCTTGACGACCTTCTTGACCCATTCGAGTCGGGTCTTGCGCTTCTCGACGGTGGCCGCGATGTCGAGGAACACCACCTCGTCGGCGCCCTGTTTGCAGTAGGCGGCGGCCGCCTCGGCCGGGTCGCGCGCGTCGCGCAGATTCACGAACTTCACGCCCTTGACCACGCGGCCGTCCTTGATGTCCAGACACGGGACCACTTTGGCCATTTCCATCGGAGGCTCCTCTTGAGGGTCCGGGGGTTCCTGGTTTGGGGCGGCATGGTAGCGCAGCGGGGCGGGGGCGTCAAGGGGGGAAATCGCCCGGCGATGTCAAGAAAGTGTTGACACGCCTCCTCGGATCGCTAGAATGGCTGACGGCGGGGGGAGTGACCGGCCGTTGTGTAGGGGATGGAGTGTGATCGCCACCCGGACGCTTGTGCCCACCTTCCTCGGCTCGCTCGTGCTGTCGCTGGGCGGCTCGGCCGCCGCCATGCCCCTCCAGCAGGGCATGTCGTACACTCCCTGGGGCAACGACCTGACGAACCCCGCGGTCTATGCCGCGTTCAAGCAATCCGTCACCAACATGCAGGCGGACGACGTGCAGTGGGTGGCCCTGAACGTGTTCGAGTTCCAGGCCAACCCTACCGCGACGATGATCGCGCCCGACTACACGGCGCCGTGGCCCGACTACAGCACCACCATGGCCTCCGCGCAGATCGCCGTGCAGGAGTTTCACGACCGCGGCATCAAGGTGCTCCTGAAGCCGATCGTGGACGTGGCGGCCGGCGGCTGGCGCGGCGACATCCCAGGGGACGACGCCTGGTTCGGTGTCGTCCCGGGCGATGGCTACAAGGCGTTCATAGACCGCTGGACGACGTGGGCGGCACTCCCGGGCGTGGGGGTGGACGCCTTCTGCATCGGCTGCGAGTACAAGCTCGCCCAGTGGAACGAGGCCCAGTGGCGCAGCACCATCGCCCTTGCCCGCACCAACTTCCCTTCCGGCTGGCTCACCTACGCGGCGAACTGGGACGACTACCAGACGATCGGCTGGTGGGACGACCTGGACTATATCGGGATTGACGCCTATTTTCCGCTGACCGGCGTGGACGATCCGACCCTTGACCAGTTGGTCACGGCCTGGAACGGCCGCGCCAATGCCATCGAAGCCTGGCTCTTCTCGCTGCCCCCCGAGGACCCCGACGACGTGCTGTTCACCGAAATCGGCTACCGCAGCGTCAACGGCGCTAACCGGTGGCCATACGACTCCTCCATCGTAGGGACCGAGGATCAGCAGGAGCAGGCGGACTGTTATGCGGCTACCTTCACGGCGACGATAGACTGCTCGTGGCTCGATGGCTACTACTGGTGGAACTGGAACACGTACCCGAGCGGGGACAGCGATCCGACGGCCTACACGCCGCAGAACAAGCTGGCGGAAGCTGTCCTGGGCGCCTACTACACCCCCGAGCCGGCCACGGCCCTGCTCGTGGCGGCTGGCCTGGCCGCACTGGCCCGCCGCCGGCGGCGCCGGGCCTCCCCCTCCCCTTGACGCGCTACTTGCGCGTGCCCTTGTAGTACTCCGCGATGCCTTGGATGAGGACCACGCCGGACTCTTTGTTCCGGTCCCTGGTGTAGATGGCGCCGCCGCCCTCGCACAGCACGGTGGTGATGCCGAACTGCTTGTGCGGCCCCTCGGTCCAGTAGGTGGTCGGGCTGGGCTTGGTATCGAGCTTCAGGGGCTTGACGAGGTTCTTGGGGTCGTGGCGCTCGACGGCGTCGCGGAGGCCGGTCCAGGGGCCGAGCCTTGCGCCCATCTCGGGGCCGGCGAGGAGGACCGGCTCGACGATGCCGCCCCAGGTGTGCATGCTCCACAGGTCGCTCACCGGCGCCGCCGAGGCCATGAGCTTCTCGAGGTCCTTCTGCACGACGCAGGCCTCGTGGGCCTGCTTCTCGGGGTCGGCGCCTTCGGCGCGATACGAGCGGTTCATGTCCACGCCCTGGGCGTTGACGCGATACCAGCCCTTCGAGGGGGCATCGGGGCTGGTCATGAGCACGAAGTGGCAGATGCTTCGCTGGCGGCAGTCGGCCCCCGCCTCGCTCAGAAGCCACTCGATCATCCCCACCATGCGCCATTGTGCGTTGTGCTCGCCCGGGTGCTGGTTCCCAAAGTAGTGGACCCAGCGTGCCGCCTCGGGGTGGGGGCTCTTCGGGTCGGTGATCTCGACCCGATGGATGTCGCGCTTGCCGAGCGACTGGCCGATGACGTGTGCCTTCACGAACGGGCTCTTCCTCCACTCCTCGATCATCGCCACGGTGTCCTCGTACGACATGGGCACCTGGTGGCCGACGTAGACGATGTCCTCCGCGAACTCGGGGAACTCCAGCGCGTCGCCCTTCGCGGAGTCTCTCGACTTGTGCTTCCACTGGATGGGGTGCCACGTCCTGGCGTCGTGGGACCACGAGTGGAAGTACTCGTTGAGGGTGTAGGCGTTGCCGCCGAGGAAGACGACATCGAGGCGGAGCGCATTGCCCTTCGCGTTGCGGGTGATCTGGAACTGGAGCTTGTTATTCCAGCCCTTCTGCCTGGGCGCGTGGCCGAGGGTGACCTTGAAGTGATTCGTGCCGACCTTCTCGATGGTTGTGCCTTGCGAGCCGAGCGGCCCGTCGAACTTGAAGTCCTCGACCGCGAGCTCAGCGGCCCCGGCCGGACGGCGGCTTGCCATGAGCAGCGCTCCAAGCAGGACCACAGGGGCGAAGAGCACCATCGCGCGCATCGGCGTCATCCTCCGCACTCCCACACGAGGGAAGGAAAGCGACTTGCCCCAACGCTCCCCAAGGATACACTGTGTGGGGGCGGGAGTAAACCCCCGGTCGAGGAGAACGCGATGGTTACGGTTCTCGGCATCTCGGGCAGCCCTCGGCGCGGCGGCAACTCGGAAACGCTCCTGGCTGCCGCGTTCGATGGCGCGCGGGTCGATCTCGTGCGCCTGAACGAACTCACCTACGCCGGCTGCCAGGCCTGCGACGCCTGCCTCGCCGCGGGCCGCTGCCCGCAGGAGGACGGCCTCACCCCCGTCATCGGGAAGCTGCGAGATGCCGACGTGTGGCTCTTCTCCTCGCCCGTCTACTTCGATGGCGTCTCGGGCCAGCTCAAGACCTTCTTCGACCGCTGCCGCTGCTTCATCTCTGATCCCCGCAAGAAGGAGCGGCAGCGCGCGGCGGCGATTCTCCTGACCTATGAGGCCGACACCATCGCGTTCTACCGCGAGATGGCCCGCCGCCTGGCCGCCTACTTCGGCTGGTTCGGGCGGTTCGAGCCCGTCGAGCTCATGGTCGAGCCACGCCTTGGCCCGCCCGACGCCGCCCGCCGCCGCCCCGACCTCCTGGCCGCCGCGAAGGCCCTCGGCGAACGCCTCGTCAGCGGCGTTCGAGCGCCGCGTGAACGCGCTCGATGAGGGCGGCGAGAGCCGCCCGCGCGGCTCGCAGGGCCTGCGGGTCCTGGGTGAACTGACGCAGGTCCTTCACCACCGCGTCGTCAATGGCGAGGACACGTTCGGCCTCGGCGACCAGGGCGTCGTGGCCCCCCGCCTTCTTGAGCCTCGTCACGGCGTCGCGGAGGAGCCAGAGGCATTCGTAGTCCTCCAGGCCGTCGCGGAAGTTCTCCAGGCGCACTGAAGAGAGGGGCAGGCGGTCGGGGCCGGGGTAGAGGAGTTGTCCGTCGCCGTGGTGGCGGCCGCCCTGCTGGTTGACAAACGTCGCGGGGTCCCAGGCGGCCTCGGGCCAGCGCTTCTCGCCCTTCGAGTTGCTGGCGAAGACGTTGATGCCCCAGTAGAGGAAGCCGGTGACGCCGAGCTTCCAGGTCTGCCAGAGCAGGATGCGGTGGTCAATGCCCGGCCACTCGATCATCAGGTTGGCGTAGGGCTTGCCCGGGCCGCAGCAGACGTACCACCAGACCTCGTCGCCCTTGGCCTGCTGGGCCTGGAACTCCTCCTTGCGATAGCGGCCGGTGACGGGCGCCCAGATGTCGAGGCAGTCGTCGAGGGCGGGGATCGGGCTGTCCTTGTAGAAGGTTTGCATCAGGCGGAGGCCGGGCATGGCCTTCTTGAGGGCGGAGTAAAGCTCGCGGGCGATGTCGTAGTGCTCCTTGCCGACCTCGTCGTGGCAGTAGACGTAGGCCTTGGGCAGCCAGCCGCGGGCCTTCACGCGCTCGTAGAGCTTGCGGATGGCGGTGATCTGCGGCTCGTTGTGCTTCGCTCGTTCCTCGGGCGTGCCCTTTCGTGGCCAGGCGTAGGCGATGCCGAAGCACGCGCCGCCGCGGTCGAGCTGGCGGGCGACGAGCCGCTCCAGATCCCGCTCGAGGTGCGTCCAATCGTAGAGCGCGGGACAGATGCGGCGGTCGAGACAGAAGTCCATCCACGACTCATACATCTCGATGGGCACGCTCTTGAGGCGGTAGAACCGCTGTAGCTCGTCGGGGCGGAGGAGGAAACAGGTCTCCAGGTGCTGCTGCTTCGGGATGGCGAAGTCCCACACGCGAAGCTCGATGGGCAGCGAGCGCTTCAGCCGGCCGGCGCGGACGGTGACCTTGCCGCGATAGAGGCCGGGCCTCGCGTCGTCGGGCACGCGCACGCTGAGCCACACGGGCTGCACCTCGCCGGCCTTCACGTCGAAGGGCGTCGCCGGCAGGAGCGGGTCGGGCCACCAGCCGACCCTGGGCGCTTTGTAGGCCGGCTTCTCGGTCTTCACGTAGCCGACGACGTTCCAGGTGACGCTGGCCTTCGGGATGGTCGAGCGGCCGCACCGCAGGTCGGTCACCTCGACGGTGACGGAGCGGAGGCCATCCTTGCCGGTCGGGGCTACGACGAGCTGGATACCCTCGACGTCGTTGCGCGCGGCCTCGATGGCCAGCTTCTCGGCCGGGCCGCGCGTCCACGGCTCATCGCGGAACACCTTCTCCATCGTGTCGGCGCAGCCCAACGTGAACCAGGACGGGCGAGCGACGTGCATCCACGACGGAACCCCGCAACCGGGCAAGAGAGCGACAAGGGCCAGTAGCACTTGGCGCATGATGCCTCCTCACTCTCGTTCGGCCTTGGCCATCCGCCGCCGGCCTCAGTAACGCGCCTCCACCCTTATCGTTCCTCTTGCGTCGTGCAGCCGGACAGTCTCCTGCGTGGCGTCGAAGTCCGTCCACGGTTGTGCGTTGACGGTGACACTGCGGATTGGTGCAGCCTTGGGATGGCGCAGGCGCAGCAGGATGGCCTCGGGCGCACGGCGCGCCGGCAGGCTCACCGTCGCCGCGATCCGTCCCCGGTCGGCGTCCGAGACGATCTCGTAGTCCACCGGCCCGAAGTGGGTCGGCGCGTTCCTGACCGCGATTCTCTTCCCCTGCTCGAGCCATGCCCGTGGCACGGCCCGCGCGAGCCACAGGCGGCCGGCATCCTCCATCACGAGCATCATGCGGAGGCGTTCGAGGAAGCAGGACTCCTCGTATGGCTTATCCGGCGGCCCGCCGGTCGTGTGCTCGCGGAACGTGTAGTCGCCAGGCATGATGTCCACGGCGTACTGGTTCAGCATCGAGCGGAGGAAGTTCGGGGGGTCATCGGCCGCGATGTGGATGTTCGCGTGGCGCTCCAGCCCGCACTGGTACTGCCAGCTTGCGTGTGAGAACCAGTCCTTCTCGGCGTCGAAGGCTGGCCTCCGCTCCCGTATCTTCGTGTTCTCCAGCAGCAGGCGGTCTTCGAGCACATCGAGGTGGCCCTGGACGCGCGGGTCGCTGGGCGCGAGGAGGCCGCTGGGGCTGATGAGGGGGTCGGCCGACTGCACGGTGTCCCAGTAGATCGCGCCGACGTGTCCCTGGCACCTCCGCCAGCCCCAGGCCCCCGCCGCGAAGCCGCGAACGTAGGGGGAGAAGGGGATGAATGAGCGATAGGTGCCGTCCCGCACGGCCACGACGGGGGTGAGGGTGATGGAGCGGTCAATCGCCGCCAGCAGGCTCTTGCGATATGCCTCGGCCTCGGCGGCCATCTGGGCGCCCTCCGCCGGATCAAGGAGGGCCAGCAGCTCGGCCATGCGTTTCACGGCGAGCCAGTAATAGGCCTCGGACTCGTAGAACTGCATGTGCATGCAATGGCTGTCGGGGGTGACGACGTGTGCCGGCTGGAGGCCGTGGCCCCAGAGGCGGTCGCCGCCCGGCACGTTGCGCCCGAGGAGACGGCGCTGGCGCAGTATCCATTCGGCGTTGGCCTTCATGCGCGGGGCGTGGGCCTTCAGCCACTCGGTGTCGCCCGTGAGGAGGAAGTGCTCGGAGAGGGCGAACGCGATGGCGCCAGGCCCCATGGAGTGGACGGCGTCCATGTGCCCGCCCGCGCCGTCTGGGCCTGTGGCGTGGGTGAGGCAGCCGTCGCCGTCGGCGAAGTGGCCGAGGGGCCTGTCGGGCTTCGAGTTCCCGTGGGTGCCCGCGGAAGCCTTCGGCTGCATGGGCAGCGACAGCCACTGGTCCAGGCCGTCGGCGGCCTCCTTGTGCATCCCCTGCAGGTCGAGCGCGCGGAGGAACATGTAGGTCTCCGACGCAAGAATGCCGAAGGGGAAATCGTTGAAGCGCCAGGCTCCCTTTGCGTCCTTCACTGCATGGCGCAGGATGTGCCAGGCCCCGAGCTTCCACTGGGCGGCGAGTCGGTCGCAGGGGACTTCGAGCTGCATGGCCGGCTCGAACGCCGGCTTGGGGTGGGGCGGGAGCGGCCCGGCCCCGTGCAGGGCCCGCACCGCACCCTCCCAGCTCTGTTCGGGGTGCTTGCGGACGTGTTGGCGGATGGTGGAGAGGCCCCTGGCGGCGAGTTCCTTGAGGAAGTCGCGAGCGGACGCCGCACGGGACGCTTGGTCGAAGGGCGGGGCATCGGCGGACGCCTGCCCAGCCCCCGCCTGGGCCTCGACGGAGAGGAAGTGCCACACACCCGGGCTGCCGAAGCCGTCGGCGTGGGGATTGCCCGCATGGATGCTGTCGGCAACGTCCTTCACGAGATCCCACGTGCGCTTCTCCCCACCCGTCTCCGTCACGACAAGCTCGACGATGGTCGTGTCACACATGTGGTTGCCGCCCTTGGCGCCCACGGCGAGCGAGAGCGCGTCGCCTGCCTCGACCGCCACGTCGGCCAGCTTCGCGTCCGCCGCTTCCTGCGGGATGCACTGCGAATGCCCTGGGGTGATCGCGCCGCGTGCGAGGACGACTCGGCCCGCCTTACTCTCGTGCACGAGGGCCCACTCGGTGCCGTTGCCGCCCCGCGCGTCGGCGGCAGCGACCTTGCCCTTCAGCCTGACCCGACCCCTGATCGGGCTGCGCCAGGCGACGGCGACGTCGCGGTCCGGCAGTGGATGCATCGCGGCGCAGCGCGCGGGAATCGTCAGCGACCCCGCCGTTGCCGACTTGTCGGTCGGGTTGACGCCGAACCACGGGATGACGTTGCTGGCCCACCCCCGCACCAGCGGAATGCCAGGGATGGAGTCCATTTCCGTGTCCAGGGCCTGCCCGGAGGGGAGGGCCTTCGGGGCATCGGCCGCAGGCGCCGGCGCCTGTTCCCGGGAGACGGAGCGGACGAAGAACCCGTGCTCAGGGGCGAGGATGGGGCCGCGCTCCAGGTCGGCGGCAAGGAAGGAGAAGCTGCCCGACTTCGTCCACGCGGTCACGATGGTGCGGGCCACGTCGTCGGGTTGGGCGTGGTACGGCCAGGTGCGGCGCCAGCGCGAGGAGCCAATGTAGAGGAGGCTGAACCTGACACCTCTGCGCCCGTCGCCCTTCTTCGCCGAGGCCCAAGCCTGGGGGCCCGTCGGGGTCGTGCCCGAATCGCCCTCCAGCGGCCGGACCTCGCCGAGGATGCCGTCGTAGGGCTGGAGGCTTCCGTCATAGGCCAGGTCGGACCGCGCGTCCTCGAAGCCCCATTCGAGTTCCACCTCCATCTTCTTCCAGGTGTCGGCCACGAAGGCGCGGATCGCTGGCACGGGACAGGCCGAGGCGTCCCCTTCGCCGCGGACCGCGGCCACAATGCCCCAGGTGTCCACGGGAATGGCATACGTATAGACGAGGCCGTCAACCGAGACCTCAGGCTTGGCCGCCTCGCGCACCGTGCGGGGGTTCCACCAGGTGTGGGCGGTGGCGTCGGTGGCGTCGAAGAAGGCCACCGTCACGTCTCCGGGGGAGGGTCGGTTCGCAGCGTCCCCCGGCCACGACAGCTCGACGCGCCGCACGGGGCGCACCTCCTCCCACAGGAGGCCGCAGAGGGCCTTTTTGAGCCGGGGAGCGTTTGGGTCAATGGGCTTGTCGAACGGGAGGCCGGCCCACTGTGCCAGGAGGAGCCAGGCCTCGGGCGGGTTCTCCGTAGCCTGGCGGTCAGACCTGAAGAGGTAGGCGCTGGGGGCGACGTCGGCGGCCTGACCGGCGAGGCCCTCAATGGTCTTCTGCTGCGCTGCCGCGGCGACGGCCACGAACGCGACAGCCGCGAGGGCCTTGGCCAGCAAGCACGTGGTCATCGAGGGCCTCCTTATGCTCTCTCGGCTCGGGCCATGCGCCGGCGATAGTATTCGGCGATGGCGGCCGCCACGATGGCGAGGCCGGTGACGAAGCGCTTGTACTCCTCGGCCACGCCCAGGCCGGCAAGGCCAAACCAGAGCACGGCCATGATCAGGACGCCGAAGAACGAGCCGACGACGGAACCCCTGCCGCCCATGAGGCTCGTGCCGCCGATGACCGCAGCGGCGATGGCGTCCAGCTCGTAGCCCTGGCCGATGCCCGGGTTGGCCGAGGGCGATTTCAGGGCGTGCATCACCGCCGCCAGGCCGGTGAGCAGCCCGCACAGGGCGAAGACGGCGAACTTGACCGGGCGCGGGCGAATCCCCGACAGCCGCACCGCCTCCTCGTTCGTGCCGATGGCCACCATGTAACGCCCGAGCACGCTGCGGGTGAGGACGAACTGCGCCAGGGCGACAATGGCCAACGCGACATAGAAGGAGAGCGACAGCCCGCCGAGGAAGACCTCGGAGAGGGCCGAGACCCTGGACTCGAAGTACAGCGTGCGCTTGGCCGTGGCAAAGTAGGCGGCCCCGCGGGCCATCTCGAGCATGCCGAGGGTGACGATGAACGCGGGGAGCCGCCAGGCGACCGTCACCGCACCGTTGATCGCGCCGCACACGAGGCCCGTGGCCAGGCAGGCCACCACGCCCAGCGGCAGTGCGAGCGGCCCTTTCACGCTCGTGAGCACCTGGGCCATCACGGCCACGCTCAGGGCGAGCACCGAGCCTACCGACAGGTCAATCCCCGCGATGATCAGCACGTAGGTCATCCCCACGGCCAGGACGATGGTGTAGGGGATCTGGTTGGCGATGGTGCGGAAGACGTCGAGGGTGAGGAAGTTGCGCGCGGTAAGACCGAACAGCACGATGAGCCCGGCCAGCACGCCCGCCAGTCCGACGTAGTCGGCCACGGCGCGCCAGCAGGCCCTCAACCCGTCGCGAAGGCGTTGCTGCATCACGATGCTCCGGCGCCCAGGGCGCTGCCCGAGTGGGTCTTGAGATAGTCTCTAAGGGCGGCCTCCATGATCTTGTCCTGCGTCCACTCGCCGCGCGCGAAGGTGGCGACGAGGCGGCCGGCCGACATCACGGCGATGCGGTCGCAGATGCTCATCAGCTCCAACAGGTCGGAGGAGACGACGACGATGGCCTTCCCGCGCTCGGCCAGGTCGGCCAGGAGCCGGTAGATTTCGAACTTGGCCCCCACGTCGATCCCGCGCGTCGGCTCGTCGAAGAGCGCGATGCGGCAGTCGCGGTAGAGCCAGCGGGCGATGACCACCTTCTGCTGATTGCCGCCGCTGAGCTCGGCGACGGGCTGGTCGGCCGAGCGGCACTGGAGGTCGAGCGCCCGCGCCAGCCGCTCGGTCACGGCCCGCTCCGCGGCGGGCCGCAGCACGGCGCCGAGCCAGGCGACGTCGCGCAGCCGCGCCAGGGTGACGTTGTGGCGAATCGGCAGCGGCAGCAGGAGGCCCTGCTGCTTGCGGTCCTCGGTGAGGAGGGCGATGCCCAGGCGCACGGCGTCGCGCGGCGAGCGGATGCGGGCGGGGGCCTCGGAGCCGTAGAGGTACACGTGTCCCGCGTCGGGGCGGTCGGCGCCGAAGATCGCGCGCAGCGTCTCGGTGCGTCCCGAGCCCATGAGGCCGGCGATGCCGAGAATCTCGCCCTCGCGGGCCTCGAGGGTCACGTTGCGGACCGCCTTGCCGCGGGCGAGGCCGACGACTCGGAGGGCGACCCTGGCCGCCCGCGCCCCGGCGCGGGGGCGTGCCTCGCCGAGGTCGCGGCCGACCATCATGCGGATAATCTCGTCCAGGCTGGCCTCGCTCGCCCGGCGCGTGCCGACGACGCGGCCGTCGCGCAGCACGGTGATGCGGTCGGCGATGCGCTGGATTTCCTCCATGCGGTGCGAGATGTAGAGGATGGCGGCGCCGGCGGCCTTCAGCTCGCGGATGCGGGCGAAGAGGAGGGCGACCTCGGTGTCGGTGAGGGCCGCGGTCGGCTCGTCCAGGATGAGCAGGTCGCAGCGGCCCGAGAGCCCTGCGGCGATCTCGACGAGCTGCTGCTGGCCCACGCCGAGGTCCCGCACCGGGCGGTCGGGCGCCACGTCGCCGAGGCCCACGCGGGCCATGACCGCCCTCGCGTCGGCGCGGAGCCGCCGGTAGCTGACCACCCCGAAGCGGCTGGGCAGCCGGCCGAGAAAGAGGTTCTCGGCCACGGTGAGGTTGGCGACGAGGTGGAGCTCCTGCATGACCATGCGGATGCCGACCTGGTCGGCGTCGTGCTTCGAGGCTGGAGCGTAGGGGCGGCCGCGGAGGGTCATCGCGCCCCGGTCGGGGCGCGTGAGGCCCGCCAGGATGCGGGCCAGGGTGGTCTTGCCGGCGCCGTTCTCGCCGACGAGCGCGTGGACCTCGCCGCGGCGGAGGTCGAGAGCGACGTCGAGGAGGACGGGGGCCGCGTAGGACTTCCAGAGGCCGGAAACGGTGAGCAGGATCTGGGTGTTTTCCATTGGAGGGGATGACTGGATGGGTGGATGATTGGATGATTGTCAGAGAGTCCATCCGCCCAACCATCCATTCATCCAGCCATCCATTCATCCTCCGAAGGGGAAGCGGCGAGCGCGATCCATAGGCCGCCGGGTCACTTCGGCTCCGCGGCCTCGCCCTCCGTGGCCTTGGCCTCCGCGGCCTTCCTCTTGAGGGCCTCGGCGTCAATGAGGTCCACCTTGGTCTGCTTGCGGTCGGATTGCTCGGGGGGCACGTGGCCGTCGAGGATGTCGAGGGCGTGGCGGATGCCCTCGACGGCGATCTGGTCGGCGTGCTGGTCCACCGTGCACAGGACCCTGCCGTCGAGGATGAGCTCCTGGATGGCCGAGATGTTGTCGTAGCCGACGACGAGCACGGAGCCGAGCTTTCCCGCGGCCTTGAGCGCGGCGACGGCGCCGAGGGCCATGCTGTCGTTGGCGCACAGGATGCCCTTGAGGTCGGGGTGCTGCGTGAGCATGCCGGAGACGGCCTTCTCGGCCTTGTCGGTCTCCCAGTAGCCGGTCTGGCTGGCGGCGACCTTGATCTCGGCGGCGTTCATGGCGGCCTCGAAGCCCATCTTGCGCATGGTGCCGTTGTCGGCGCCCGGCATGCCCTCGACGATGGCCACCGTGTCGCCGGGCTTGAGCCGCTTGGCCAGGTAGTCGCCCGCCGAGCGCGCGCCGAGGCGGTTGTTGGGGCCGACGAAGGGGATCTTGGTGCCCTTCTCCTCCAGGGTCTTCTCGTCGAGCTCATTGTCTATGTTCACCACCACGATCCCGGCGTCGGCCGCCCTCTTGCACACGGGCACGAGCGCCTTGGAGTCGGCCGGCGCGATGACGAGGGCGTTGACCTTCTGGGCGATCATCTGCTCCACGATCGCGATCTGGCCGTTCACGTCGCGCTCGTCCTTGATCCCGTTCGAGATCAGCTCGTAGCGGCTGGGGTCCTTCCGCGCGTGGGCCCGGGCCCCGTCCTCCATCGTCTTGAAGAACTCGTTGGCGAGGGACTTCATGACGAGGGCGACGCGGTAGCGCGGCTTGCCCCCGTCGGGCGGCGGCTCCTCGCTGCTACAGCCGGCGAGCATGCTCGCCAGCGCGAGGGCGCACAGCCACCGGAACGCGTTTCGCATGGTCATAGGACATTCCCTTTCCGCTTACTCACTCACAATGTCAATCTTCGCCCAGAAGCCCGTCTCGAACCGCCAGCCGCTCGGGGCGTTCAGGAGCTCGACGAGCACGCTCCTGCCGCCGTAGGCCGAGAGGTCCGCCCTGGCCTCCATCCACCCATCGTAGGCGGTGGACTTGCCGACGGGCTTTCGGACGATCTCTCGGTTGTCGGCCCGGACGATCAGCTCCCAGTCGCCCCGCGGGTCGTGGCCCACGACGAGGCGCACCGTGGTCTTCTTCACCGGCGGCACCTCGATCTTCTTGCTGAGGACGCACGGGGTCTTCTGGTTGAGGGGATGCGTGACGAGGATGTTCCGCTTGCCGCCCCATTCGGCCCGCAGGCCGGGGTCTTCGGCGTCGCCGCAGTTGGCCACCTGCCAGCCGGGGGCGAACTTCGCCACCGCGTCCTTGATGTTCTTCGCGCCGCCGGGGGTGCGGATCTGCTCCATCTCCTGCTCGGTGAAGCGGCTGTTGGCGATGGGGCCAGGCGTCCAGCACTGCTCGAGCGCCGTGGGCTTGGGGGCGGCCACGGGGATGAGGAAGACCTCCTCGCCCCGCTCGTCCTTCTCGATCTTGCCGCCGGCCCGGACCACGGCCTGGCGGGCCAGCTTCTCGCACACGGCGATGAGCGTGGGGAAGTTGTAGGGGGTGTGGCTGAACTTGCCCTCGGGGTTGAGGGCCGACGTGAAGCGCTCGGGCAGCTTCTCGTAGCCGACCGTGGTGAAGACCACGCCCGCGGCGCTCGACGGATTGCAGTCCGAGTCCTGCCCGCAGCGGGTGGAGATGAGGATCGTCTGGTCCAGGTCGCGCTCGCCGTAGAGGACGCCCATGACGACGTAGGCGCCGTTGATCTTCGCGTCAATGTTGAACTCGCCCTTCGGCCCGCTGCACGAGGCCTTGCGGTAGTCGGCGTTCTCGTGGTACTTCTCGTTGATGAGCTTCCACGCCTCCGCCCAGTCCTTCGGGTCCTTCTTGTACCATTCGACGACGTCGCGGATGCACTCGGCGTACTGGCTGCCCTGGGGGATGCACTTGAGGCCGGCCTCGACGATCTTCACGGGGTCGCTCTCGAAGAATGCCTCGGCGTACATGCCGCCGAAGAGCTGGCCGCCGTAGAGGCCGTCGCCGTAGTTCATCAGGCGGCCGAACTTCTCGCCCAGCTCGATCACCACCTGCGGCAGGCCCGGTGCGATGAGGCCCGAGTAGTCGCTCTCGATCTGATAGTCAATGTCGTCGGCGTGCTTGTTGAACTGCGGGTGCCCGCTGTCGGGCGGGGCGATGCCGCGGCGCAGGTTGTCGCGGCCCGCCTTGTTCGCGTGCCACAGAGGGTAGCCGCTGTTGGCGAAATCTATCCCCGCCTGGCGAATCGGGGCCTCGAAGCCGTGCTCCTCCAGCGTCCGCAGGAACGTCATCTCCACGTAAATGTCGTCCTGGTTGAACTGGTTGATCAGCCCCGGGTTCCACTTGGGCATCTTGTCCTCGGGGATGATCTTGCCCTTGTAGCGGAACTCGGTGGGCCCGCCCCAACCCACGCCGGCCATCTGGCCGATCCAGCCGCCCTTCATCTTGTCCAGGTAGTCCTTCACGGGCAGGCGGCGGAACTCGCCCGCCTGGGCCAGCGCCCCCACGAGGACACCAACCCCGACACAAACGGCAGCGGTCTTGCGCATCGGCTTCTCTCCTGGGCCTGACGCCCGGCCAGTTCGCCCATAGACTATACCAACCTTCCGCCCGCTCTGCAAGAACGGCTGCTTGCTTTCCGCGGCGGGAAGCGCTATCAACAGGAGGGAGGCCGGCCCGGGAGAGCAAGGCACATGAACGGACGCGAGCTTGTCGAGGCGTTGCACAGCGGGAGACGGGTCTACGGCACGTGCATCACGGCGCCCTCGCCACGGTGGCCCGGGGTCGTGAAGGGGCTCGGACTCGACTTCGTGTTCATTGACACGGAGCACGTGGCGCAGGACCGCGAGAGAGTCGCGTGGATGTGCGGGGCGTATCGCACCCTGGGCATCGCGCCCGTGGTGCGCATCCCCGAACCCGACCCGTATCAGGCGTGCATGGTCTTCGACGGCGGGGCCGAGGGGGTGATCGCGCCCTACGTGGAGACGGCGGCCCAGGTGCGCGCCCTCGCCGGCGCGGCCAAGCTGCGGCCGCTCAAGGGCAAACGCCTCTACGACCGACTCGACGGCGCGGCAGCGCTGGAGCCCGAGCTGGAGCGCTATCTCTCCGAGCGGAACGCGGCGAGCGCCCTCATCGTGAACATCGAGAGCACGCCCGCCCTCGCGGCGCTCGACGAAATCCTGGCCGTCCCCGGCCTCGACGCCGTGCTCATTGGCCCGCACGACCTCACGTGCAGCCTCGGCATCCCCGAGCAATACCGCCACCCGCGCTTCGACGAGGCGGTGCGGACCATCGTCCGCAAGGCCCGCGCCGCGGGCGTGGGCGCCGGCATCCACTACTGGCTGGGCACCGAGCAGGAGATCGCCTGGGCGAAGGACGGCTTGAACCTCCTCATCCACAGCACCGACAGCGTGCTCTTCGCCGCGGCCCTCCGCGCCGACCTGGCGACGCTGAAGGAGGCGCTGGGGGATGCGCCATCGCGCACGCGCCCGGAGGCCAGGGACACGGTCTGACCCTTGTCAGGGGATGTCACGCTGCGTAATGTTGTGTAAGAATGCCATGTTGTGGACGGAATGGCCGCCCGCGCCGTTTGACTTCCCTGTGGGTATCCGTATATTCGGGGGAGGATGGTTGGATGAATGGATGATTGGATGATTGGAAGAGCAGCAGGTGCGAGCACACTGAGCCGTCCGCTTCTTCCATCCATCCACCCATCCACTCATCCATTCATCTCCCGATCCCTTTCGTCCATTCGCCCAAAGGAGGAGTTCCGTGGCATCCGAGCCCGAAGCCCTGTCGCCCGGTGAGGCGGTCGCCGCGATTGACGGCGAAGACATCCAGATGGTGAAGGCCCTCAACGCGGCCTACGAGAAGCTGACGGGGCAAATCTCCCGCGTGATCGTGGGCCAGAAGAAGGTCATCGAGGAGGTGCTGGTGGCCGTCTTCTGCCGCGGCCACGGCCTGCTCGTCGGCGTGCCGGGCCTGGCCAAGACGCTGCTCGTGAGCACCATCGCCCGCGTGCTCCAGCTCTCCTTCAAACGCATCCAGTTCACCCCCGACCTGATGCCCAGCGACATCACGGGCACCGACGTGCTGGAAGAGGACCGGACGACGGGGCGGCGGGTGTTCCGCTTCGTCCGCGGCCCGCTGTTCGCCAACATGATCCTGGCCGACGAGATCAACCGCACGCCGCCGAAGACCCAGGCCGCCCTGCTGGAGGCCATGCAGGAACGCATGGTCACCGTGGGCGAGGAGGACTACCATCTCCCCGACCCGTTCTTCGTGCTGGCGACCCAGAACCCCATCGAGCAGGAAGGCACGTATCCCCTGCCCGAGGCCCAGCTCGACCGCTTCATGTTCATGGTCATGGTGGACTACCCGTCCGCCGAGGAAGAGATTGACATCATGAAGATGGTCGCGGGCACCTACGAGGCCGACCTGTCGGTGGCCCTGACGGGCGAGGACATCGTGCGGCTCCAGCAGATCGTGCGGCGGGTGCCCGCGGCCGAGCACGTGTTCCAGTACGCGCGCGACCTGGCGCGGGCGACGCGGCCGAACCAGCCCGAGGCACCCGCGTTCATCAACGAACTCGTCCAGTGGGGCGCCGGGCCGCGGGCCAGCATCTACATGATGCTCGCCGCCAAGGCCCGCGCCATCCTCCACGGCCGCTACCACGCCACCACCGAGGACGTGCGGGCCATGGCCCTCCCCGTCCTGCGCCACCGCGTGATCACCACCTTCAACGCCGAGGCCGCCGGCATCAAGGCCGACCAGGTGGTCGAGCGCCTCCTGGCCGAGGTGAAGCCGAAAGTCGAAGAGTCCGTTGCCGTTGCGAGGTAGCCCAGGATGCGTGACGCGTGACCCGTGACGCGTCATGGGAAAGCTCAGAGAATGTCTGACCCAACGGCTGCTCCCAGGTATATGCGCCTCCTCGACCCCGACGCTCTGTCGAAGATCGGGCGGATGGAGATGATCGCCCGCGGGGTCGTCGAGGGCTTCGTGGCCGGCCGCCACCGCAGCCCCTACCGCGGCTTCTCCGTCGAGTTCGCCGACCACCGCGAATACGTCCCCGGCGACGACACCCGCGGCCTCGACTGGCGGGTCTACGCCAAGAGCGACCGCTACTACATCAAGCGCTACATCGAGGAGACCAACCTCCGCTCGATCATCCTCCTCGACGCCTCGGGCTCGATGAAGTACACGGGCGACCAAGCCGCCCGCCGCCACGGGGCGCGCCTCAGCAAGTTCGAGTACGCCCAGTTCCTCGCCGCCAGCCTCGCCCACCTGATGATCCACCAGCAGGACGCCGTGGGCCTCGTGACCTTCGACACGAAGATTCGCCGCTACATTCCGCCCCGCAGCCGCTCCAGCCACCTCCGCTCGATTCTCGAGGAGCTGGACAAGACGACGCCGGGCGACGAGACCGCGCTGCCGCCCATCTTCCACGACATCGCCGAGCGCATCCACCGCCGCGGACTCGTGATCATCATCTCCGACCTCTTCGACGACCCCGAGCAGATGGTCAAGGCCCTCCACCACTTCCGCTACCGCAAGCACGAGGTCATCGTCCTCCACGTCATGGCCGAGGAGGAGTTCAGCTTCCCCTTCGACCGCTGGAGCCTGTTTCGTGACCTCGAGGTGGCGGGCCAGAAGGTGCAGCTCGACCCTCGCTCCATCCGCGCCGCCTACCTCGACGAGATCCAGAGCTTCATCGGCGGCATCGAGCGCGGCTGCGGGCAGATGAACGTGGATTACGTGCCCATGACCACCCGCCGCGACTTCGACGTGGCCCTGACCACCTATCTCGCGCGGCGAAGGAGCCTGGCGAAGTGAGGGAGTATGGGACGAATGGGACGTGTGGGACCCATGGGACAGGCGCGGCCTGCCCGTCCCACAGGTCCCATTGGTCCCATATGTCCCATGCCCTTGACGGCCTGGTGACGCCATGAAGTTCAACAACGCCCTGATGCTCATCGGCCTCGCCGCCCTGCTGGTGCCGATCCTGATCCACCTGCTGAACCGCAGCCGGGCGAAGATCCTCGACTGGGGGGCGATGCGCTTCCTGCTGGCCTCGCTCACGTCGCAGAACCGCCGCATCCTGGTCGAGGAGATCATCCTCCTCACGCTCCGCTGCCTGCTGGTGGCCCTCGTGGTGATGGCGATGGCCATGCCCTTCCTGCCCACCCGCTCGCAGGTGCCGTGGGCGATTGCGCTCCCGGCGTTCCTCGGCGCGGCCATCGCGCTGGCCGTGGCGACGGCGATGTGGCACCACCGCAAGGCGCGCTGGGCCATGCTCATCGTGGCCCTCGCGCTCGGGGGCGTCGCGGGCCTGGCCTCCGGCACCGAGCAGTGGTGGCAGTGGCGCAAGCTCGTCGGGGGCCGCGGCGAGCGCGACGTGGCGATCCTCCTCGACGCCTCGATGTCCATGACCCTCCAGGTCGAGGGGAAGACGAACTTCCAGCGCGCGGTGGACGAGGCCCACGCGATCATCGCGGCCTGCAAGCCGGGCGACGCCGTGAGCCTCTGGCTGGCCGGCCCCGTGCCGCGAGCCGTCGTCGCCACGCCCACGGCCGACCGCCAGGAGCTGGCTGCCGCCCTCGAGGGGCTCACCCCCGTCGGCGGCACGATGAGCGTGCTCGAGGCCCTCAACGCCGCCGCAGGCTCCCTCGACCAGGGCTTCAACGTCACCAAGAAAATCGTCCTCATCACCGACGGGCAGAACGCGGGCTGGGACACGCGCTCGGAGGCCCGCTGGCGCTTCCTGGCCGAGGGGCTGAAGGAGATGAAGTCGCCCCCCCAGATCATCTGCCGCCGCCTGTCGCTGCCCAAGCTCCTCCGCAACGCCGCCGTGGCCGACATCACGTTCTCCCGCAGAGTCGTCGGCACCGACCGCCCCGTGCGCATCAACGTCAAGGTCGCCAACACCGGCTCGATGCCGCTCCGCCCGCAGGCCGTGGAGCTGAGCGTGGACGGCGCGAAGGTGGCGAGCGAGAAGCTGGCCACCGACATCGCGCCCAAGGCCGCCGAGACCGTCCGCTTCGACCACCGCTTCGAGCACCCCGGCCCGCGCCTCGTCTCCGCCCGGGTCGTCCTCCAGGACGACTTGCCGGCCGACAACGCGGCCGACCGCGTGCTCACGGTGATTGGTCGCCTCTCGGTGCTGGTGGTGGACGGCGTGCCGTCGCCGTCCCCGCTCGGCGGCGCGGCGGCTTTCATCGAGCTGGCCCTCACGCCGCGCGGGACGCCGGAGGAGGACGAGCCGACCGAGGTGGACGTGCCCGAGGACCTGCCCGAGGAGGAACGCGAGGGCAGGGACGCCGCGGAGATCAAGGACCTCGAGGAGCTGCGCTTCCTGGTCGAGCCGACCGTGGTGCCCGCGCCCGAAATCGGCACGGTCAAGAGCTTCCGCGACTACGCGGTCGTCATCCTCGCCAACGTGCCCACCTTGCCCGCCTCGGTGGCGGGCGACCTGGCGAGCTTCGTGCTGTCGGGCGGCGGGCTGCTGATCGCCCCAGGGGCGCGGGCGACGCCGAAGTTCTACAACGACTGGGCCACCGCCTCGTCCGCCCCCGTCCTGCCCGCCAGCCTGGCCGAACGCCGCGAGGTGCACCAGGCCCCCGCCCGCCTCGAGCCGCGGAGCTTCAGCCACCCCGCCCTCCAGCTCCTCTCCGACGCCAGGTCGTCCGACGCCGCGCTCGCGCTCGTGAAGTCCTACTGGAAGCTCGACGCCGACGAGCGCGACTCCGACGTGCGGGTCGGCGGGCGCCTGAACACGGGCGAGCCGTTCTTCGTCGAGCGCAAGCTCGGCAAGGGCTACGTCCTCCTCGCCGCCACCTCGCTCGACCCGGCCGGCAGCAATCTGCCCGCCCTCAAGAGCTTCGTGCCCATGCTCCACGAGGCCGTCTACTACCTCGCCTCGCCCATGATGCTCGAGCCGAACGTGGCGCCCGGCACTGAGGTGACGCTCGAGCTGCGCGCCCGCGGCGGCAGCGGGGCCGCTCGGGCCGGCGGCGGCCTCCGCGCCGAATACTTCGAGGGCAAGAACTTCGAGCGGCTGCGCGACACCCGGACCGACCCCAACATCAACTTCGAATGGCTCAGGAACCGCCCCGCCCCGACGGTGCCCGCCGACGGCTTCTCCGCCCGCTGGACCGGCTTCGTCGTGCCGCGCTACTCCGAGCGCATCACCTTCCACGTCCTGGCCGACGACGGCGTGCGGCTGTGGGTGGACGGCAGGCTGCTCGTGGACGCCTGGCGCGGGCAGAACCCGACCGAGTACTTCGCCACGCTGCCGCTCGAGGCGGGCCGGCGCTATCCGCTCAAGATGGAGTTCTTCGAGGACACGGGCGATGCGACGGCCAGGCTCCTGTGGTCCGGCGACCACCAGCGCCGCGAGGTCATCCCCCAGAGCCAGCTCTACCCCGCCGGCTCCACGCCCGGCTCGGCCTCTCGGCCCGAGGGCGAGGTGGCCGAGGTGCTCACCCCCTCCCAGCGCCACTGCCCGGCCCGGCTGGCGCTCGACAACGGGCTTCTCCGCGTGAGCTTCACCGAGACCCAGGAGCCCGGGCTCTACACCCTCACGCTCCCGCCCGAACTGGCCAAGGCGTATGCCCCGGAAGGCGCCGACGCCAGGGGCATCCCCTTCGTCGCTCTCAGCCGCGTCGAGGAGAGCACGCTCGACGTGCTGACCGCGGCGGACCTGGACCTGCCGAAGCGCGCCGTGGACATCTTCGAGACCCAGCGCACCGACGAGGCGGCGGCCGAGGCCACGGGCGGCATCGCCGGCGAGGAACTGTGGAAGTACTTCATCATCGGCGCCCTCCTGGCGCTTCTCGGCGAGATCGCCGTCGGTCGCTGGATTGCCGTCCAGCGCCGCCTCGGCGCCGCGCCCACGGTGCTCTTCGGCTCCGAGGTCGTAGACGTCCAGACCTTCCGCGACCGCGCCCAGCAACTGCTTCGCGTGCCGGGCACGTCCGAGCCCGTGGCAAGGCCATGAAGCCAGAATAGGGCAACCACGGATGGCACGGATGGGCACGGATAGGTAGAAGACGATGGAAGAGAGAGTGATCCACGAGGACGAGAGCGGGGCGATCATCGGCGCCGCCATGACCGTCCTCAATGAACTGAAGCCGGGGCTGGATGAGAAGCTGTACGAGAACGCCCTCGTGCTGGAGCTTCGCGAAAAGGGCCATTCGGTGGACCAGCAGAAGCAGTTCCCCGTCCACTACAAGGGCACCCTGATTGGCAGGCTGATCCCCGATGTGATCGTGGAGGACAAGATCGTCGTGGACACCAAGGTGGTCGCTTGTTTCAACGGAGACCACATCGCCCAGATGCTCGGCTACCTTGCCATCACGGGACTTCGGGTAGCCATTCTCCTCAACTTCAGGCGAGCGAAACTCGAATGGAAACGAATCGTTCGCTGATGGCTTGCTTGTCTTTGGCTCGATTATCCGTGCCCATCCGTGCCATCCGTGGTGGGTCCTGGCTCTCCTGTGTGATGGGGGCGCGAGCGCTGTGACGCCAGCAGCCGGCCAACACGCGATCCTGCCCTTGCGCCTGGCGGCGGCGCCGGCGCTGCTACTGGCGATCGCGCTGGTCGCGGCGTGGGTGGGGGTGCATGCGCTGCGGCGGCGGGCCGCGTCGCGGTGGCGCAAGGGGCTGTTCCTGGCGGCGGGGCCACCCATCGGCTTCCTGGCGCTCCTCACGGCGTTCGACCTGATGCAGCGGGTGGTGGTGCTGGCAACGAACTGGTGGATCTGGCCCATCGCGCTGGCCGGCTCCGTGGTCGTCGAGGCCGTGCTGCTGCTCTACGCGCTCGAGCGGCGGATCGTGCCGCGCCGCACGGGCCTCGCACTCGCCGCACTCCGCGTGGCCATGGCGCTCCTCGTCGTGGTCATGCTCGCCCAGCCCGTGCGCTCGATTGACCTCAGCAAGACGCTTCAGCGCTTCGTGGCCGTGCTGGTGGACGACTCGGCCTCGATGCACGTGCCCGACACGCAGATGACGCCCGCCGAAAAGGTCCGCCTTGCCGAGGTCCTCTCGCCCCAGGCGCCCGCCCGGCCCTGGCGCACCGAGGGCATGGTCCGCCGGCTCCGCGAGAGCCGCGAGCAGCTCGGCGCGCAGGTGGATTGGCTGGCGTCGCTCCGCGAGGCGAAGCCCGAAGCCCGGCAACGCCTGCTCGAGGGCCGCCGCAGGGCCACGGCCGAGGCCCTCGACGCCCTGCGCCGCGCCATCGGCGAGCAGCTCAAGCTCGCCGCCGAGCCGCTCCGGGGAAAGCTCCCGCTCGACGCCCGCACCGTTGCCGCCATCTCCCAGCTCCGCGACCAGTTGACCAGCGAGGTCCACGACCGCATCGTCCAGGCCCAGGAGATGCTCGCCACGAGCCGGCTGCCGATGGTCGCCCGCGACCCCGAGCCGGTGATCGACATCCTGCGCCGCGCCGCGGAGGCGCTGACGAGTCTCGAGCCGCGGGCCGCCGGCCTCGGCGACGCCCTCGACGAGGCCCTCTACGCCTCGCGCTCGCCCGAGGAACGGGCGAAGATGGACGCCGTGGCCCTCAAGGAGCGCTTCGCCCTCGCGCAGGACCTGCTCCACCGCGCCGCCAGCGAGCCGGGACCGGGCGCCTCCCGCCGCGGCCTCCTGGGCGACCTGGCCGCCGACTACGGCGTCAAGCTCTACACCTTCGCCACACAGCCCACCGAGATCAACCTCGCCGAGGGGCTCCCCGGGACAGCTCCACGACCTGTCACGGCCCCGCCCGACAAGGACAAGAAGGGCTCGACGCCGAGGACGAACGGGAGTGCTGCTGACCTGCCGGCGGAGCAGCAGAAGACCGACATCGCCGCGGCCCTCGAGAAGGTGATGACCGAGGTGCCCACCGACCGCCTGGCCGGCATCCTGCTGCTCACCGACGGCCAGCACAACGCCGCCACCGGCGTCGAGCCGCTCGCCCGCAGCATCGGCCTCCGCCAGGTGCCCATCTGCTCCATCGTCTTCGGCGGCGGCGCCAAGCCGACCATCGACGCGGCTGTCGTCGGCCTCGAGGCCCCCGAGACCGTCTACACCAAGGACAAGCTCTACCTCAACGCCGACCTCAAGCTCGACGGCCTCGCGGGCAAGACGGTCCGCGTCACCCTCTACGACCGCGACACGCCCGTGGACTCCGAGGAGGTGCGGGTCGAGACCCACAAGCTCCGCACCCGCATCCAGCTCGCCGACGAGCCGAAGGAGGCCGGCCTCCACGCCTACCGCGTGAGGGTCGAGGACGTCGAGGGCGAGGTCCTCGCCTCCAACAACGAGCGCCCCCTCTCCGTCAGCGTCACCGACGATCAGACCCGACTCCTCGTCATCGAGGGCCGCCCCCGCTGGGAGTTCCGCTACCTCAAGAACCTCTTCGCCTCCCGCGACCGCACGGTCAAGCTCCAATACGTCGTCCTCCACCCCGACGAGATCCCCGGCCAGCCCCCGCGCCGCAGAGTCCACGCCTCCGCCGCACGGCCCAAGGACGAGCCCGAGGCCACCGCCCTCCCCGAGAACGAGGCCGAGTGGATGAAATTCGACGTCATCGTCCTCGGCGACGTCGAGCCCGACATCCTCCGCGAGCCCGAGCAGAAGATCCTCAGGAAATTCGTCGAGGACCGCGCCGGCGTCCTCATCGTCATCGCCGGCCCCCGCTTCATGCCCCACGCCTACGCCAACGCCCCGCTCGCCGACCTCTTGCCCGTCGCGTTCCAGGCGGCGGAGACGCCCGACGACTACGTGGCCTCGCCCGACGAGCGCTTCCACATCGAGCTCACCCCCGAGGGCCGCCAGCACGTGATCACCCGCCTCAAGGTCGAGCCGGCCGAGAACCTCGAAACCTGGGCCTCCCTGCCCGACCTCCACTGGCGCCACCCCATCACCACCACCAAGGAGACCGCCCTCATCCTCGCCTACGCCCTCCCGCCCCAGGCCCCCGACTACATGAAGTTCGAGCCTGTGGCACAGCCGCCCTCGGTCGCGCCGGCCAAGGGCCCCTCCGACGAGGTGATCCGCCAGCGCCAGCAGTACATCCGCGAGCACGCCCTCCTCGTCACCCACAACGCCGCCCTGGGCCGCGTGCTCTTCGTCGCCACCGACCACACTTGGCGCCTCCGCTACCGCGTCGGCGACACCCATCACCACCGCTTCTGGGGACAAGTGCTCCGCTGGGCCACCGCCGAGAAGCTGCCCGCGGGGACGAATCTCGTCAAGCTCGGCACCGACCGCCCCCGCTACTCGCCCGACCAATCGGTCCGGGTCCGAGCCAAGATCACCCAGGCCGACTTCACGCCCGTCGAGAGCGACGACGTGGCTGCCGTCGTCTACCTCGCCGACAAGCCGGTCCTGCGCCGCAAGATGGACTACGTGAAGAACTCCCTCGGCCTCTACAGCGCCGACCTGGGCAAGCTCGACGGCGGCACCTATCGCGTCGAGCTCGAGGCCCCCGCGGCCAAGAGCATCCTCGCCTCCGAAGGCGCCGACAAGGTGGCCACCGAATTCTTCGTCGAGCCCGCCGTGCCCCAGGAACAGGTCGAGCTGGCCGCCAACCGCGGCCTCCTCGAGCGCATCGCCACCCTCACCAACGGCCAGGTCGCCGACCCCGCCCACGCCGCCGAGGCCCTCGCCGCCCTCGGCTCGCCCACGCTCGTGCTGCCCGACCGCCGCCAGTGGTCCCTCTGGAACTCCTGGCCCCTCCTCGTCCTCATCGTCGCGCTCGGCGGCACCGAGTGGTTCCTCCGCAAGCGTGCCCGACTCGCCTGAGCCCTGCTCTCGACCCCGCACGCGCTTGACGGCTCGCCGCCGCCATGCTATGCATAGGGATGGCTGTGGCGTCGGAGGCGGGAGGCGAAGACTCGGCCTTTCGGGAAAGGAAAGCCAATTGTCGAAGATCAAGACCCTGGTGTACTCGGGCGGCGAGATTCACGACTGGAAGGGCTGCGGCGACGCGATTCACGAGGCCCTCGAGGCCGCCGCCCAGTTCGACATCACCCGCGTGAACAACGACCTCGACTGCCTGGTCGCGCCCAACCTCGACCCCTTCGAGGTCATCGTGTTCTACCACACCGTCGGCTCGATCACCGACGCACAGCTCCAGGGGCTCCTGAAATTCGTCGAGGGCGGCAAGGGCTACGTCGGCGTCCACTCCGCCGCCGACTCCTTCCGCGAGTGCTCGGCCTACCGCTACTTCGTCGGCGGCTACTTCGTCACCCACCCCCGCTACCGCCAGTACCAGGTGAGCGTGGCGGACCCCACCCATCCCATCACGAAGGACATCGAGGAGTTCTTCGTCACCGACGAGCAGTACATCACGGGCTACGACCCGCGGAACAAGGTCCTGGCCACGGCCCTCTGGAAGGGCGCAACGGTGCCCGTCGTCTGGACCAAGTCGCACGGCAAGGGCCGAATCGCCTACATCGCACTGGGCCACAACGCCGAGAGCTGCCGCGACGCCAACTTCCGCACCCTCCTCACCCGCGGCACCCTCTGGGCCGCCGCGAGGCCAGAGGGCTAGCCACAGAGACACAGAGGACACAGAGAACAAGAAATGAGCAACCTGTTTGTCGGAGCCATTGTGGTGGGGCTTGTCGCGCTGGCCGAAGCGGGGCAGGTGCCCGCGAAGTTCGAGATGCCCTTCACCGCGAAGTCGAAGGAGGAGGCCGTCGAGTGGCAGAAGCAGGCGCGGGCGCGGCTCCTCGAGCTGGTCGAGAAGCAGGCGCCGCGCGTCTCGGCCCAGGACGCGCCGATTGACCTCCAGCTCGGCAAGCCCGAGGACAAGGGCGACTACACGCTCTTCACCGGCTCTTTCCAGGGCAACGGCAAGCCAGGCAAGCGCTACCCCGTGCGCCTGTGCGTGCCCAAGGGCAAAGGCCCCTTCCCCGCGGTGCTCTGTCTTCACGGCCACAGCGGAGCCGCGGAGCCCCTCTTCGACCCGAAGAGCCTGTACCACGCCATGGCCGACCGCTTCGCACGCGGCGGCTACGTGGTCGTCGCCCCCTCGTTCGGCCACCACAAGTACGCCGCGATGGCGCTGTGGGACCTGATGCGGTGCGTGGACATCCTGGCCGCGCGGCCCGAGGTGGACCCGAAGCGGATCGGCGTGGCCGGCCTCTCGATGGGCGGCGAGTGGACGATGTGGATCGCCGCGTGCGACGAGCGGCTCCGCGTCGCCGTCGTCAGCGGCTGGATGTGCACCACCGAGGGCGTCTTCTCGGTCCACAACTGCCCCTGCTGGTGCCTGCCCGGCTTCGTCGAGCTGATGGACGTGTGCGAGGTGCACCTCCTCATCGCCCCGAGGCCACTGCTCTTCGAGAGCGCGGAGAAAGACAACTGCTTCCCCATCCGCTACACCCGCGAGGGCTTCGCCCGCGTCCGCGCCGGCTACAAGGTATGGGGCGCCGAGGAGTCAACTATACAAGACATCTGGTCTGCCGGACACGAGTGGCACGGCGCCGTGGCGTATGGTTTTGTGGACAAGGTTCTCGGTGGCCACGCTGCGCAGGCGGACAAGGCGGGGCATTGAGTGCTGCCCCACAGGGGAGAGGGTACAAGGCCCATCCGGCCCAAGCGATCATCCGCGCGGCGTTCGACACGCGTCTCGCCCATTAGGCGCTCACCTGTGCGCCACAGGGGGTGAGCGCCTAGTGCGGGGCGGCGGAACAAGTGCCATGACAGCCGTAAGCGCCCACTGCATAGAAGGTTACAGCTCACGAGGAGTCCACCACAGCCAGCCTGTTGCGCTAGGCGCTCACGTGTGCGCCATAGGGGGTGAGCGCCTAGTGCGGGGCGCCTGGGTGGGCCGCTCCGCGTGATCGCTTCAGTCGAATGAGTCGAGCACCAGAACCACGCTCTGCGGCCTTCGTACCGAAGGCACGTCAGGACTTAGCCGGGCGTCCCTGCGGGACGAAGCTCGAGGAAATCCCGCCTCACGACTACGCGCCTCTCTCCGTGCAGCGGTAGTGAGGAGGGCGCGGCGGCCCCTATGGGGGCGGGCTCGTGAAGACATTCACAAGCCCATCGGGCGCCCTTGCAGACGTAACCGCTTCGCTGCCAGCAGTTTGCGGCTCCAGGAAAAACGCACGTAGAGGGGCCTGGGGTGCGACTTCTCGGCCCTGCGCGACCTGGGAGACCTATGGCCCCCGGAAGCCGGTGCCATGCATCCACAAGTGTAGCCCTGTGCATCACTTGCGGAGCCCCCTTCGCCTCCCTCCTTCCCGGCCAAAGTCGCGTCCTGGGCCAAATTCGCCCGTCGGCCCCCGACCCGCGCGGTCCGCATCTCGGACTCCGTAGCCCGCCGACGGCGGGCGGCAACGTCGGCCCCCGACCCGCGCGGCCCACATCTCGGACTCCGTAGCCCGCCGACGGCGGGCGGCAGGCGGTAGCCCACGGCGTAAGCCGTGGGTTCGGGCGGGGACAAGGCCCAGCCCCCGCAGGGGGCGGCAGAAGCGTTGGCCGCCGGCGCAGGGGGCGTTGAACGGGTGGCCCCGGTCCGCTATAATCGCCTCCGGCCCGCGGCAGTGCCCCGCGGCCGGAGGCAGCGTGCCGTGCCCGAACACTCCCGCGCCAAGGAACTGCCCACGCCCTTCTCGCAGCTCGAGGCCCCCGCCCCCTCGCAGACGGGCCTCACCGGCGAGCAGCGCCGCCGCATCTTCCTCAAGGACGCCGCCCTCGCCGACAACGTGGACGTGCGGAAGAACATCGAGACCTTCGGCTGCGACCTGTCGCTCATCGAGTTCCCCGAGTGGCAGCGCACGAAACACGTCCACCGCCTCCACCCCTACCTTGGCAAGTTCATCCCGCAACTGGTCGAGCTGTTTCTGCGCCGCTTCTTCGCGGCCGGCGACACGATTCTCGACCCGTTCGCGGGCTCGGGCACGACGCTGGTCGAGGCCAACGCCCTGGGCATGCACGCCCTGGGCATCGAGCTGTCGCCCTTCAACTGCCTCATCATCCAGGCCAAGACCCGCCGCCACGACCTCGCCCTGCTGCGCCGCGAGGTGCGCGACGCCTTCCGCCGCATCGAGGAGTTCACCCGCCAGGGCAAGGGCGGGGGGCTTCTGCCCCTCTTCCCGAGGCCCGGCGCCTTCACGGCCGACAGCCCCTACCTGAACGCCTGGATCGCCCCGCAGGCCCTCCAGCAGATCCTGTTCTACCGCAGCATCATCCCCGAGTACCGCAACCAGGACCTCCTGAAGGTGGTCCTCAGCCGCACGGCGCGATCGTGCCGCCTCATCCCGCACTACGATCTGGCGAGGCCCAAGAAGCCGCTGAGGCCGGGGGAACAATACTACTGCGTGAAGCACCGCAGGATGTGCGAGCCGATCAGCGATGGCCTGAAGTTCTTCCGCCGCTACTCGCGCGACACGGTGAACCGCATCGAGGAGTTCGACCGCCTCCGCACCCACGGGCTGGAAGCCTGTGCCACCGCCACGGTCGTCGAGGGCGACGCGCGCACGACGCGGCTGCCCGACGGCGTGCGGCTCGACGGCGTGTTCACCTCGCCGCCCTACGTGGGGATGATTGACTACCACGAGCAGCACCGGTATGCTTACGAGTTGTTCCCCGAGCTGGCGCGGCGGGACGAGAGCGAGATCGGCCCGATGTCGCTGGGCAAGGGCAAGAAGGCCCAGCGGGCCTACCAGGCCGACATTGCGGCGGTCTTCCGCCACCTGCGGCCGTGGCTCAAGCCCACGGCGAAGCTCTTCGTCGTGGCCAACGACCGCCACGGCCTCTACCCCGCCATCGGCGAAATGGCCGGGCTGCGGCTCGTGGACACCTTTCACCGCCCCGTGCCCATGCGCACGGAGCGGGACACGGCGACCTACTTCGAGAGCATCTTCTGGTTCGAGCCCGCGTGAAGCAATGTGTTCCGGCCCCCACCGACCTCGCGTCGGTGGAGCCAGGGATTGACAACTAGAGCGGGTGCCCTCACCCCCATCCCCCTCTCTCACCCCCTCTCCCTTCCAGGGAGAGGGCGGGGTGAGGGTGGGGCTTCGATGGGGGGGTACACCCTCCCCCTGCCCCCTCCCTCTGAGAGGGAGGGGGGTGGAAGCGTGGCCCACGGGTAGTGGCCAATCCTTCGCCCCACCGAGACAAGCTCGGTGGGGGCGTTCGCATCGTTGGCCTGGAGTGTTGCGAAAGGAGAGCGACCATGAAGAGGACAGTTGCGTCCGGGTTGTTGGCGCTGATAGCCGCAGCGGCTTTCGCCGCCGAGGCGACCGAGGAGGGCTTCGTGCCGCTGTTCAACGGCAAGGACCTGGCGGGCTGGGAGGGCGACGCGAAGCTGTGGGTGGTCGAGGAGGGCGTGCTCGTCGGCCGCTCGGCAGGGATCAGGTACAACGACTTCCTGGCGACGGAGAAGTCCTACGGCGACTTCGTCCTGCGCTTCCAGGTGAAGCTCGTGGGCGAGAAGGGCAACAGCGGCGTGCAGTTCCGCTCGAAGCGCGTGCCGCCGCCCTCGCACGAGGTGTCGGGCTACCAGGCCGACATCGCGGTCGGCTGGTGGGGCAAGCTCTACGACGAGGCCCGACGCAACAAGGTGCTCGCCGGCCCCAAGGCCGAGGACCTCAAGGGTGCCCTCAAGCCCGGCGACTGGAACGACTATGAGGTCGAGGCCGTCGGCAACAAGGTGAAGCTCTCGATCAACGGGGTGGTCACGGTGGACTACACGGAGCCGGACGAGAAGATCGCCCGCGAGGGGATCATCGCGGTCCAGATCCACGCCGGCGGGCCCATGGAGGTCCAGTTCCGCAGCCTCCGCATCAAGGAGCTGAAGGAGGCGAAGTAGCCCCGAGCCGCGAGCCGAGAGCCTGGAAGGAACGCATGAGCGCCACGCCACAGAGCCCCGCAAGCGAGACTCCTGCCGCCCAGATCGCGCGCTCGGCGAGGAGCGTGGCGGCCTGGCTGTGGGCCAACGTCACCATGGGCGCCTTCGGCGTGTGGGTGGTCGGCGAAGTGTTCCGGGACATGAACAGCCTCACCGGCGCCTGCTTCCTGGTCCCCACGTCGCTGTGCTCGGTGGCCCTGCTGGTCGCGGCGCTGCTGGCGTTCGCCAGCGGCTGCCGCCGCGTGGCGCTGGCCGCCGCGGTGCTGTGGCTGTTCCCCACCTTCTGGCTCTTCTTCGTCGAGAACCAATGGGTCCGCCCGCGGGTCCGGGGCGACCCGGCGCACGCCCTGCGGCTCGTGCACTGGAACGTGGGGCCGATCGGGGGCCGGCCGGGGACGATTGCCGAGGCGCTCAAGCCGCTGAACGCCGACATCATCGTGCTCTCCGAGCTGTTGGGCCAGGAGGTCTCGCGCCAGGTCGCGACGACGCTGGGCCGGGACTACACGGTGTGCCACGTGCGGCAGATCGCGGTCATCGCGCGCGGCTCGCTGCGGCGCGGCCCGAAGGACGAACGGATGCCGAGCCGGGTGTACACCATCGAATGGACGTCGCCGCGGGGGCCGCTCAAGCTGATGGCGGTGGACCTGCCGAGCCGCCCCCTCTACTCGCGCCAGCCGTGGCTCCGACAGGTCCACGAGCGCATCGCGTACATCGGCCCCGACCTGGTGGCGGGCGACTTCAACGCCCGGCGGCGCTCCCACTGGCTCGGCAGGCTGCCCAGGGGCTACGCCCACGCCTACGACGCGGCGGGGACCGGCTGGTGCTACTCGTGGCCCGACGGCTTCCCGCTGTGGGACATTGATCAGTGCATCCTCGGCCCGCGCATTCGCGCGATCCGCTACAAGCTCGTGGGCACGGGGGCCAGCGATCATCGCCTCCAGTGCTTCGACTTCTCCATCGCCCCGGCGCCAAGTCCGTAGGAGGCCCCCTTGGTTGTGCGGCCCGCGATCTGGCTGGGCATGGCCGCGGCCGTCGCCCTGGGGGGTGAGGAGCCGATTCTCTCTCACTTCCGCGGCGAGCCCGGCGACTCGCTCATCCGCCGGCTCGAGCCGCCCGCCGCGCCGCCGACGCTGCCCGACGGCCTGGTCCTCCGCCAGGGAAGCCGCTGGCTGTCCGAGCTCGGCTTCGCCCTCATCGAGAGCACCCTCGTCAACCAGGGCAAGGCGCCCGCGACGCTACAGAGCGTCGTCCTCGCTGACTGGACCTTTCGCCTCGCGGCGCCGGGAGCCACTCCCTACAGGCCGCTCGCCTACCGCAACGACACGTGGTACGGCTCGACCTACTGGACCGGCCCCAACTGGACGCGCGTGGGCAGGGACTGGCAGCACCCCGGCCAGAACACGCCGAGCATCCGCCGCTTCACCTGTCCGCGTGATGGCAAGGTGACGGTCACGGACCGCGTCGCCAAGGCCCACGTGGATGCGAAGACCGACGGCGTTCGCCTCTTCATCCGCCACGGCGACAAGGTCGTGTGGCAGGCGGAGATTGACGGCGGCGACGCGAAAGGCCTCGAGCCCAAGCTCGCGCTCGACGTCCGCAAGGGCGACGCCATCCGCTTCGTCGTCCACAAGCGCGGCCAGATCTTCTGCGACACCACTCGCTGGGACCCCGCCATCGCCTACCCCGACGGTGAGTCCTTCACCGCCTCGAAGGGCTTCTCGACCACGCGGCAGGGCGAGGGCGGCTGGTCTTACGAGATGGAAGGGCCACCGGGCGAGGAGAAGACCGGGTTGCCCATGCTGCACGCACTCGACAGGAGCTTCGTGCTGCGGCACGACACATTGACCACAGGGCAGGCAGTCGAGCGTTCGGCAGCAGATGCCCTGCCGCTCTTCGCCCTGGCTGACGGACGCGACCAGAGCGGCGTCGTGGTTGCCGTGACGCAGCCCGGCCCGTGGAGACTTCGCTGCGCGCTGGACAAGGACGGTCGCCTCCGCGTCGAGATGGCGGCGAACGATGTGTCGGTGAAAGCGGGCGACTCGGCTCCGCTGCCGCAGTTGGCCTTCGGCGCCTATCGTGGGCCGTGGGCGGCCGGCGTTGCGCGCCTTCAGAGGCTCCTTGACGAGAAGGCGCCCGAACTCAAGGTGCAGCTCGCCGATGCCTTCCATCAGGCCATCGGCCCCGCCGACCCGCCCGAGCTGGCCCTCTGGACAATGGTGCAGGACGATTGCCTGCGGAAGGAGACCCCACCCATTCCCCGGGAGGCAGTCGGGGCATACGTGCGCGCTCGTTGGCTCAAGCGCCAGGCCACCTTCGCGAACGCGCCGCTGCCGCGCGCGCCGCTGCTCTTCGTCAAGCGCGTACCCACCTCCTACAGCCACCTGGTGATGCAATACTTCGGCTGGCGGGCGAGGCCGGGAGGGGGAATCTTCGTGCTCGACGAGCCAGGGCGTTCGCTGAAGACCCGCCGACTCTTCGATGCCTCGACGGGCAACGTGCTCGAGCCGCGCCTCTCCTACGACGCCAAACGCACTGTCTTCTCCTACTCGAAGTGCACGAAGGAAGACCCCTTCTACCACATCTACGAGATGAACGTGGACGGGACGGGACTGCGGCAGCTCACGAGCGGGGAGTTCGAGGACCTGATGCCGAGCTGTCTGCCCGATGGCGGCATCGTGTTCTCCTCGACCCGCCGCAAGGGCCACGCCCGATGCTTCGGCGGCCAGTTCGGCCCGCGATGGCACGTCTACACCCTCCACCGCATGGACGCCGATGGCTCGAACATCCGCACGCTGTCGTTCCACGAGACCAACGAGTGGTTCCCCACCGTCGCGCCCAGTGGCCAGGTGCTCTACAGCCGCTGGGACTATGTGGACCGCCATCCCGTCGTGCACCAGAATCTGTGGGCGTGCCGGCCCGATGGCACGAACCCCGTCGCCCTCTGGGGCAACCACACCGAGACGCCGCACTGCACGTTCCAGCTTCAGCCCATCCCCGGCACCACGAAGGTCGTCTTCACCGCGTCGGCCCATCACTCGATCACGGGCGGCTCGATCGCCATCGTGGACACGCGGCTTGGGAACAATGGCGAGCAGGCCATCACGCGCATCACGCCCGAGGTCCGCTTCCCCGAGGCCGAGGGGGGGATCCGCGAGTACTACGATTCGCCCTGGCCGCTCTCCGAGGACTGCTTCCTCGTCGGCTACAGCCCGAAGCCGCTCGTGATGGAGCCGCGAGCCAACGGCCCTGCCGCCCTGGGCATCTACCTTCTCGACCGCTGGGGCAACCGCGAGCTGCTCTACCGCGACCCCGAGATCGGCAGCAGCAACCCAATCCCCCTCGTGCCGCGGCCCGTGCCGCCGATTGTCGGCGACACGTTGCCACCTGACGCGCCGCCCACGGGCGAGATGGTGCTGCTCGATGTTTACGAGGGCCTCGGCGACGTGCCGCGCGGCAGCGTCAAGGCGCTTCGCATCGTGCAGATTCTGCCGAAGACCACGCCCGTGGCCGATTCGCCCCGCATCGGCCTCGCGGGCCAAGAGCCGGCGCGAGCCGTCCTCGGCACCGTGCCCGTCGAGCCCGATGGCTCGGCCCGCTTCACCCTCCCCGCCCGCAAGCCCGTCTTCTTCCAGGCCCTCGATGCCGACGGCTTCGCCATTCAGACGATGCGCTCAATCACCTACGCGCAGCCGGGCGAGCGGGCGACGTGCATCGGCTGCCACGAGCACCGCATGACCGCGCCGCCGAGGCGCATGCCCCAGGCGCTCCTTCGCGCGCCCTCGGCCATCGAGCCCGGCCCCGACGGCACGAGGCCGTTCTCCTACGTCCGCCTCGTCCAGCCCGTGCTCGACAAGCACTGCGTCAAGTGCCACTCTGTAGGCGGGACGTCCCCGTCCCGCGTTCCCCCCAAGGGCCTCGACCTCACGGGCGCGCCGCACGACGGCTTCACCCGCAGCTACTGGGCGCTGTGCGGCGGCCTGAGCTTCTGGCACGGCGGCACGAACGCGAAGAACGCCGCCGAGGCCCTCGTGCCCCGCTACGGCGGCTGGAACCCCGTGCACCGCACCGAGCCGGGCGGAGCCTACGGCGCCCGCGGCAGCCGCCTGATGAAGGTCCTGCTCAAGCGTCGGGGCGCCTCGCGCCTGCCGCCCGAGGACCTCGCCCGCCTGGCCCTCTGGATTGACCTCAACGCCGTCTTCTACGGCGTCTACGACCCCGCGGCCCAGGCCCGCCAGCTTCGGGGCGAGGTGGTGCCGATGCCCGAGGTGCAGTGAGGCGCGGCCCGCCGCTCCCTCGCTTGCGCGAAGAGCCGGCCGGCCTATAATGTCGGCGAGCATTACAGCAGGAGGTCGCAAGTGCTGATCGACATCCACGTCCACACGACCGTGCGCCCCGGGCCGCTGCGTCCCAACGGCGAGACGTATGCCACGCCCGAGCAGCTCATCGCCATGCACGACGCCCGCGGCATCCGCATGGGCGTCATCCTGCCCGGGGGGGCGCCCGAGTGCGCCCATCACCAGCTCTCGCAGGACGAGTGTCTCGACGTCGTCGCCCGCCACCCCGGCCGCTTCGTCGCCTTCTGCAACCCCGACCCGCGCATGCTCACGAACTCGCCAGAGGCGAACTTCACGCCGATGCTCGAGTACTACAAGAGCCAGGGCTGCAAGGGCGTGGGCGAGGTGTGCGCGAACCTGCCCTTCGACGACCCCCGCGTGTGGAACTTCCTCGTCCACTGCGAGGCGTGCCGGCTGCCCGTGACCTTTCACGTAGCCACCCAGATCGGCGGCACCTACGGCCTCTACGACGAGCTGGGGCTCCCCCGCTTCGAGGCCACGCTGCGGAAGTTCCCCCAGCTCATCTTCCTCGGCCATTCGCAGCCGTTCTGGGCCGAGATCAGCGGCGACGTGACCGAGGCGACGCGCGGCGGCTATCCCAAGGGGCCGGTCGCCGCGGGCGGGCGCGTGGTCGAGCTGATGCGGAGTTGTCCCAGCCTGTGCGGCGACCTCTCGGCCGGCAGCGGCCACAACGCCGTCAGCCGCGACCCCGCCTTCGGCCATCGCTTCCTCGAGGAGTTCCAGGACCGCCTGTTCTTCGGCACCGACATTTGCGCGCCCTCGAACAAGACGCCGCTCGTCGAGTTCCTCCGCGAGGCCGTCGAGGGCGGCCACATCTCACGCGAAGCCTATGAGAAGATCGGCTGGCGGAACGCCGAGCGGCTGCTCGGCCTCCGCGAAACCCCGAAAGGAGAGGAGCCGTGAAGAAGCCAGAGCCCCTCAAGCTCGGCGTGGCGCCCACGCGGCGCGTGATCTTCAGCATCGAGGAGGCCGCCCGCCAGAAACGCCTCATCGAGGCCAAGCTCAAGACACTCGGCGTAGATATCGTGACCATTGACGAGGTGAACCCCGAGGGGCTCATCTTCAGCCGCAACCACGTCGAGCCGGCACTCGAGGTGTTCCGTCGCGAGAAGGTGGATGCGCTGTTCATCCCCCACGTGAACTTCGGCACCGAGGACGCCACCGCCCGCCTCGCGCGCGACCTGGGCAAGCCCACGCTCCTGTGGGGCCCCCGCGATGCCGCGCCGCTGCCCGATGGCTCGCGCGACCGCGACACCCAGTGCGGCCTCTTCGCCACCAGCAAGATCCTCCGCCGCATGAACGTGCCCTTCACCTACATCGTGAACTCGGCGCCCGACAGCGTGGTCTTCGAGCGCGGCGTCACCAACTTCGTCGCCGCCGCCGCCGCCGTCAAGGCCTTCCGCAACGCTCGCATCGGCCAGGTGAGCACCCGCCCCGCCGCCTTCTGGACCATGATGGTCAACGAGGGCGAGCTGCTCGAACGCTGGGGCATCGAGGTCGTGCCCGCCACCCTCGGCGACATCCTCCGCGTCGCCCGGAAGATGATCGACTCGCAGGACCCCGCCGTCGCCCAGCAGGTGCAGTGGATCCGCGACAACTTCGAGGTGGGCAACGTCGAGGAGGCCGACCTCGCCAAGGTCGCCGCCTTCAAGCTCACGCTCGCCCAGTGGGCCGAGGACGCCGACCTCGACGCCATCGCCCTCCAGTGCTGGTCGGCCCTCCAGGCCGACTTCGGCATCTTCCCCTGCTTCGTCCACGGCCTCATCACCGACGAGGGCGTGCCGCTGGCGTGCGAGACCGACCTCCACGGCGCCCTCGCCTCCTACATGGTCCAGGAGGCGGTCGGCCGCAAGTCCGCCACCTTCTTCGCCGACCTCACCATTCGCCACCCCAGCGACGAAAATGCCGAGCTGCTTTGGCACTGCGGCCCGTTCCCGCCGAGCCTGGCCATCGAGTGCCGGCCCAAGAAGCTCAGCGGCCACTACATGGCCGGCAAGAAGGCCCCCCTCGCCGTCGGCGAGTGGGAGCTGCGCGGCGGGCCGATCACCGTCGCCCGCTTCGACGGCGACCACGGCCGCTACCAGCTCTTCCTCGGCCACGGCGCCGGCACCGAAGGGCCGTTCACCCGCGGCACCTACGTGTGGCTCAAGGTCGGCAACTGGCCCCTGTGGGAAGAGCGCCTCATCCGCGGCCCCTATGTCCACCACGTCGTCTGCGTCCACGGCTGCGTCGCCCCGGCCCTCTACGAGGCCTGCCGCTTCCTCGGCATCGAGCCCGACTGCGTCGAGCCCACCGAGGGCGAAATCCAGGCCTGGCTCCGCGGCGAGCCCTGGCCCGGCGAGGCGAAGTGAGGCCGCCTGCTCCCATCCTCACCAATCTTGACCACCTGCGCAATACGCGGGGGGGGGGCAAGACTGGCCCCAATCGTCCTCGTCCTCGAATCCCCCTCGTCCCTGCGCTCCGCGTGGGGACGCAACCCCGGCCGCTCCGCGTCCATTGTTGCCGCCATCCTCCATAGTCGCGCCTTCGCGCGCAAGGCGAGGGGCGCGACGATGGGGGGCGCGCCTAGTGCGAGGAGACGCGAAAGGGGGCGAGAAGTGATCCTCTGTAGCACCTGCGGCGCCGGTGGCTCGCGGGGGCGCTTCCGAGGCCGCGGGGACTTGCCGCGCCCGGCGTGGGGGCTGCTTCGTTCCGTTTGACAGGGGGCGGGCCTTCCGATAGCCTTGCAGGAAAGGAAGCAAGAGGCGAGCGCCTTCGGGCGCTTTGTGTTTTGCCGAGGAGCGCGGGGCACGGAGGCCCCGCCCACAGGGTGAGTGTTCGAGGACGAGGACGATAGGATGCGCCACAACGTCACGCTGCTGTTTGTCGTGTGCATCGGCTACGGGCTGACGAAGGGGCTCACCGACTTCGCGGTGCCGCTGTATCTGAAGGCCAAGGGCTATTCGTTCCGCGACATCGGCACCATCTTCACGATTTCGGCCATCGCGATCTTCTTCCTGCGCATCTACCTGGCTCGCCTGTCCGACCTCATCGGGCGGAAGCTGCTCTACGTGGGCTCGCTCGCGCTCACGAGCCTGTCGTACCTCGGCTTCCCGTTCGTGGAGCGGCTGGCCGCGATGGCGGGGCTGAAGACGGCCTCCGACCTGAGCTTCGGGGTCCGCGAGACGATGCACGCGACGGCCCTCTACGAGTCGCGCGCCCACGGCTACGTGCATCTCCAGGGGATGACGCGCGGCACGGAGATGTTGTTCATGGGCCTCGGCACGGTGGCCGCGGGGTTTCTGATCGTGGGCTGCGGCTACACGGTGCCGTTCGCCGCGGCCTTCCTCGTGCTGGCCGCGACGACGCTGGTGTTCGCCCGCTGGTTCACGGAGCCTGCGGAGGTGGGGCGCAAGGGGCCGCGGCTCGGCCTGCTCGCACTGCTCACCACGTCGTTTCCCAGGCCGATCCTGGTGCTCACGGTCTCGGGCTTCATCTTCGGCATCGCGGTGTCGGCGAGCCACTACTACCTGCCGCCGCTGTTCTTCCAGCAGAAGTTTGCCCTGGGGGAGCGGACGATTGCCTGGATTCAGCTCGGACACATGCTGTCGCACGTGCCCGCGCTGTTCCTCGTGGGCTGGCTGGTGAAGCGGCGGTGGAAGGCGGTGTTCTTCTGGACGCTGCTGGTCGAGGGCATTCTCCTGGCGCTCGTGGGGTGCTTCGCGACGCTGGGGCCGACGCTGGTGTTCTGGTGGACGCACGACATCATCGGGGCGGGGCTGTGGGCGCCGCTCCAGTGGGGGCTGATCCAGCACTATGCGCGAAAGGAGTCGCGGGGGCTGGACGCGAGTGTGGTGCCGGCAGTGACGGCGCTGGGCTGCATCTTCGGGCCGCTCCTGGCGGGGCATCTGGCCGAGATGAAGGGCCTACCGCTGCTCGGCATCGCCGCCATGGTCGAGGGGCAGGGCGTGAGCTTGCCAATGATCGCCAGCGGCGCTATTATGGTGGCGTCCGCGTTGCCCCTGCTGTTGCTGCCGCCCGATAGAACCCGCGAGGCGACCCCGTGATCTGCGACCGTTGTGGCGAGGACCGGGTCCGAGGAGACACGTGGCTCCTGGCGTTCCCTCGGGCCGGCTGGCCGCCGCTTCGCTTCGCGCGCGTGTGCCCGGGGTGCCGCGAGGAGCTTCGCGGGAGCACGTTCTACAGGGTGCTCTTCCTCCTGAGCTGCCTCGCCCTCGTCGCCGCCGTCGCCGGCGCCGGCGTGGGCATCGTGTACCTCGTCCAATGGCTCATCCGCTCAAGCTCCACGTAGTCACCTTCGGCTGCCAGATGAACAAGCTGGACAGCGAGGTGGCGGCCGGCCACCTCGTCGAGGCGGGCTACGTCGCCACCGACTCCAGCCCCGAAGCCGACGTGATTCTCATCAACACGTGCAGCGTGCGCCAGCACGCCGAGGACAAGGTGTGGTCGCTCCTGGGCACGCTGCGGGCGCGCAAGCAGCAGCGGCCGGGTCTGGTGATCGGCGTCATCGGCTGCATGGCTCAGAAGGAGCGCGAGCACATCCGCGAGCGCATGCCGCACGTGGACCTCGTGTGCGGCCCGATGGAGCTGGACCGGTTGCCCGCGCTGGTGGAGGAGGTCCGCCAGCGGCACGGGCCGGTCCTGGCCGTCGGCGAGGGACACGTGGGCCACCTGCCGCGGGTCGTCGCTCGGCGGCCGAACCGCTTCCAGGCATTTGTGGCGATCATGCGAGGCTGCGACAACTACTGCGCCTACTGCGTCGTGCCCACCGTGCGCGGCCGCGAGGAGAGCCGGCCGCTCGCCGAGGTCGCCGCCGAGGTCGAGGCCCTCGTTGCCGACGGCGTCGTCGAGGTCACCCTCCTCGGCCAGAACGTCAATTCCTACGGCCGCACCCTCGGCGGGAGGGGAAATGACACCAGGAGTCTTTTGTGCGAAGCACCCGAAAGGGCCGTGGACGGCAAAAGACTCCTGGTGTCATTTCCCCTCCTCCTGCGGCGGCTCGACCCCATCGCAGGCCTCGAGCGCCTCCGCTTCGTCACCTCGCACCCGAAGGATGCGACCGACGAGCTGTTCCGCGCGATGGCCGAGCTGCCCCGCGTGTGCCCCTACCTCCACCTGCCGGCCCAGAGCGGCTCGAACCGCGTGCTGCGCGACATGAACCGCCGCTACACCCGCGAGCACTACCTCGAGCGCATTGCCCGCCTGCGCGAGACTGTGCCCGGCGTCGAGGTCGCCGGCGACTTCATCGTCGGCTTCCCCGGCGAGACCGACGCCGAGTTCGAGGAGACGGTGGACCTTGTGCGACGGGTCGAGTACCAGAACTGCTTCGTCTTCAAGTACTCTCCGCGCGAGGGCACGAAGGCGGCAGAGCTGCCCGACGACGTGCCGTGGGCGACGAAGCAGGAACGCAATCGCCGCCTCCTGGCCGTCCAGAAGGACATCATGCGGCGGCGCAACGCCGCGATGGTCGGTCGCGTGCTCGACGTGCTCGTCGAGGGCATCAGCCCGCGGGACCCCGCCAACCTGGCCGGCCGCAGCCGCGCGAACCACATCGTTGCCTTCCCTGGCGACGGGGCGCTGGCGGGGCGCACCGTGGCGGTGAGCATCACAGACTCCACCCCGCTGACGCTCCTTGGCACGCTTGAGCGCCAGGAATGACCTGCCTGCTCGTGTTTGCTGTGCTCCTGACGTTCCAACATTCTGTAGAATGTTAGAATGTCGTCCCGACCCCTAACCGCCCACACTGCTACAACGACTTGGCTCCCCGCTCGGCCATGACCGCACGAGTTGGCTTCGGGAAGCCAGTGCCTCGGTATCCACCCGACGGCCAGAGCGCCGCCGCTATTGACGCTCCGTGCCAAGCCCGTGCGTGAGCCCGCCGCGAGCGGAGACTCCAACATTCTGCAGAATATTGGAACGTTCACGCTGTGCCCGACTCCGGACACTCTCCACGGGAACGAAGCACTGGTCGTGCCGCATTCGCACGAGTCGTCTGAGCCGATGGTCCGACATTCTGTAGAATGTTAGAGCATCGTCCCCGCACCCGCTGTGGCGGCCTCGCTACTGGCCTGTCGCTCAAGCGTCCGCAGGAGGGAGAGGACATGGGGTGCACTTGGGGTGAGCCGGTGGCGCACCCAACGGCCGTGGTTCCGCTTGGCCACAAGCCCGGCCAGGACCAGTTTGCGCATGTGCTCGCTGCCGGCCTTGAGGCCCACGTGGAGGACCTTGCACACTTCCATCAGGGACAGGCCCTCCCGCTTCTCCAGGAGCCTCATCATCTGGATGCGCCGATGGTTGGCGAATCCCTTGACGATTCGTTCCAGCCTCCGCTCGCTGCTTGCCGCGTGCTCCATGCCAACTCCTCCTGTCCGTGGTGAGGTGGTGGTGCGAAATGTTCTCACATTCTACAGAATGTTGGACCGTCGTGCATCTCTGCATCTCTGCGTCGCGTCACATGTTGGGGCGCTGGCCGGCCGGCGGCGGTTTCGCCGCACTGGTGTCCGCTCTGTAGCCGGCGGCCCCCGCGGTGCGTCGGTTTGCTCCAGTCGGGCGAACCGCCGTGTCGCCCCCTGTAGCGCGGAACCAGGTTTCCTGCTGCCGAGGCTCCTGGTCTGTGCCTTTGCTCGTCTCTTCGGGGGGAGCGGCAGCTTTCCTCAATACACCGACCGGCGGCGCGCTGTGGGCAAGAGCCTTTCGCGACCGGGACATATGCACTTGGCCGCGGTCATGCCGTTTGTGTGCAGCCCCTGCGTCACTGAGGCACGAGTAGGCGATATTCTAACATTCTACAGAATGATGGAATGAGGCCCCTCCTCCGGAACCTGCGCCGTGGCCGGCCCGCTGCCGGTGTGCGCCCGCAAAGCACGCGTCGCTCGACGCCGGATGGTCCAACATTCTACAGAATGTTGGAACGACGGCTCGTCACCACCGAGGTGAGACGTGCGTGTCGTTCCTCGTGCCTGTGTGCGTCACGGGAGAAGGCGCGGCAGGCTCACCGCTTCTCGGCGGCGAGTTGTCGGCACAGTTCGACCGCCCGCTGTTCGGTGATGCCGCGGTCAATGACGAGTCGCACGCGAGCGGCCGTCGCCTGCCCCGCCTTGAGGTCGCCGCCGAAGAGCGACAGGTAGGTGGAGTAGTGGCCCGCCACGCCGTCGGGCGGGGTCATGTTGTAGGGCGTCTCGATGGCGAAGCAGTCCTCGGGCCGCGACAGGAACAGCGCGGTGAGGTCGCTCTTCTCGTCCCGCCGCATGGCCATCGGGGCGGCCAGGTAGCGGGTGACGGACCACTGGACGGGGTTGTGCCCCAACTCCCAGCGGCCATCAAGGACGATTTGCGCGGCGGCCAGGTCGCGCGGGAAGGCGAGATAGGTGCCCTGGAGCAACGGACTCACGTCGGCGGCGAGGAAACCGGGCTTGCCGCTGCCATAGCGGGCAGGCTTGACGTAGACGAAGCTGCGGAACTCCTTGGCGAAGTAGGACGACAGGAACACCTCGAAACGAGGCAGGTCCTGCGTCGGCTTCACGGTGGTCTCGAGGTCAATCGTCGTGGGCGACTTCCAGCGGAACAGGGCCTCCATCTCGAACGGATTGGCCTCGTCCGCGGGCCAGTGGATCTTCACCGCGCCGTCGGGGAGCAGCTTGTTGGTCGTCGGGCGGCTGCGTCCGTCGGCGTAGCGTTTGCCCGTCGAGAAGAGGCGGTAGTAGCTCAGCACGCCGACGGAGTGGGCGAGATTCGCCCCGCTCCTGGTGTCCACGAGCGGGATGATGCCCTGGCACTTGCCGTCGGCGCGCAGTGTGCCCTTCAGCGCCCCGGTGTCGAAGGCGAACAGCCCCTCGCCGCTGGGCTTGAAGGCCAGCTCCGGCTCGCCCGCCGCGGCGACGAACGCAGGGAGACACATGCAGAGAGCGGTCCAGCGGCGATGCATGACTCACCCCTTTCAGCCAATGGCCTGCCGAATCTCGCCAAGCGTGGCCTGCGCCATCATTTTCAGGAACGCGCCGTCGGAGCCGGCGATGATCACGCGCGCCCCCTCGGCGAGCCAGCGCCTGGCGTAGGCCGCGCCCGAGGTGATGACGCCGAACGCCTTGCCCGCCGCGTCGGCCGCCTGCCTCACGCGGCGAATCCCCGCCATGAACTTGTCGCAATCCCAGTCGAGCGGCACGCCGATGTTGATGCTGAAGTCGGCCGGGCCGACCATCAGCGCGTCCACGCCGTCCGCCGCCGCGATGGCCTCGGCGTTGTCGAGGGCCTCCTGCGTCTCGATCTGGCACAGGACCAGGATGTTCTCCTCGGCGTGGCGGAAGTAGTCCATCTGGTCGGTGGCGAAGCGGATGGCTCGGCGCGGCCCCCAGCCGCGGTTGCCGCGCGGCGGGTAACGGGTCGAGGCGACCGCGGCCCGGGCCTGCTCGACAGTGTTGACCCAGGGGAAGACAATGCCCTCGGCCCCCACGTCGAGCGCCTGCTTGACGCGCACGAAGTCGTTCCACACGACGCGCACGACGCCGGTGGCCGGCGTGTCCTTGAGGGTCATCATGTGGGCCTGCAGGCCGGTCGCCGTCTGCGGCGCGTGCTCGGTGTCCACCACCACGAAGTCGAACCCCACGTCGGCCATGATCTCGGTCGTCGTCGGGTCCTCCGACACCACCCAGCCGCCGATCGCCGTCTTGCCGTCCTTCAGCAAACGCTTAGTTCGGTTCTCGCGCATCATCTTCTCCTGAGTTCAAGCGCCGTGACCGAGCACGGGGCCAGCTTCAGCGATGCCTTGCCGCCGTTCACGGTGACTTCCTGTTCACGGACGGTGACGTTGAGCGGCTCGCGCTCGTTCGTGGCGTCGCAGGCGGGGCCGGTGAGCGCCCAGGCCCTCGCCTCGGCAGTCGGGAGGCCCTCGGCCTCGATGGTGCAGGGCACCGGCTCGCGCAGGCTCTTGTTCACGATCATCAGATGGAGCACGCTGCCGTCGCGGCTCCTGCTCGCGTTGACGGTGAGGAGGGGCGCGGCGCCGTAGCTCTTGGGGCGGAACTTCTGGACCTGCACGCCGCGGTACCACGCCTTGCCCTTCAGGGCGCCGGCCCCGCTGATGCGGCGGCAGATGACCTGGAGGTTCTTCGTGTCGCCGAGCGTCACGTAGTCCAGCTCGAGCTTAGTCCAGTCGCTCGTGCCGACGACGGAGGGGGAGCAGGAGGCGGAGTGGGTGGCAGGCCAGCCGCGGCCGTCGCCGGTCTGGAAGCCGGCGCCGCTGCCAGTCGTCAGCCCCTCGGTCTTCACCCAGCCCGTCAGCCGGTAGCCCGTGAGCGGCTCGGCGGGCATCGCCTTCTGCGCGTGGTGGTAATTCACGTCCTGCGTGCCGTCGAACTCGACAGCGACCACGCCATCCTCGATGCGGTGCGTGGCGCCCTTGGTCGCCGAGAGGGCCCAGTCCTGCTTCGGCAGCAGGTCGTCGGGGAAGAGCTGGAAGGGGCCGGGCTGGCCGCGGCGGGGGCGGACGCCGTAGCCGCCGTCGGACTCGAAGCGGCTGCACGTCACGTCGGCCTCGACGAGCACGTCGCCGAAGTGCTGGTGATACAGCTCGAAGACGTAGTAGTTGGGCCGCTTGACGTAGGGCGGCTTGTAGCCCTTCACCGAGCCCCAGTATTCGTTGGCGAACTGCCAGTGATTGGCCAGGGCGATGTGGTGTTCGGGCTGCATCAGGACGCGGAGCACCTCGGCGTTGACGAGCGCGTTGCCCAGGCAGTGGCGATACGGGACGGGCTTCTGCTGGACGAAGTGGCCGTTGAACTCGGTGATGGCGAGGGGCACGTCGTCGCGGCCGGTCAGCTCGCGGATGAGGGCATTCAGACTGCGGTAGAGGTCGGCGATCTGCGCGTCAGCGGCGAGGCTGAGGGCGAACAGCTCCTCAGCGGGCGGCTTGCCGTCATTGGCATAGTAGCCGGGCACGTAGCAGTGGTGGATCGCGAAGTCCAGCTCCTTGGCGGTCGTCTTCAGCACTTCGCGGGTCCAGGGGCCGACCTGGCCGGTTTTGGTGTTTTCGAGGACCGCTCCGAGCTTGATGCGGGGGTCCACGGCCCGCATGGCGCGGCGGGTGGCGAGGAAGCGCTCGGCGTATCCCTTCGGTGTGAACTTGCCGCCCTTGTGGTCGCCGTGGTCGGATTCGTTGCCGAACTCGAACCACACGACGCCCCAGGGCTCGGGGTGGCCGTCGGCGGCGCGGAGGGCAGCCCAGTCGCGTCCGCCGTTGGGGTTCTTCCCGTCGTTGGGCGCGTTGAGGTATTCGACCATGTCGGCGGCGTCCTCGGGCGAGATGACGAAGTCGCCGAGGGTGATGACGGCGATGGCGCCGATGTCGGCGCAATTCTGCATGAACTCGGGCAGGCCGAACCTCTGGTTGGAGCGCTCGGCGAGGGGTCCGACGGTTTTCTTCCACTCGAAGCGGTGGGCCTCGCAGCCGCCGGGCCAGCGCGAGCAGCTCAGGCCACGGCCCTTCGCCAGGGCCACCACCTCGGGCACCGAGCATCGCTTCTCGGGGTCCCAGATTCCAGCTCCCAGGTTGCAGTACTCGTTGCGGCCATTCGCGTAGCCGAGCATGTTGTCGCCGAGAATCAGGCGGTTCACGGCTCCGATGGCGCGCTCTGGTCTCACGCGGATTGTGGCGTTCTCGGCGGCGTCCGTGACGCGTGACGCGTGACCCGTGACCAGGAGAAGCCAGAGAAAGGCACGGGTAGCTGTTCGCATGCGAATGCCCTCGGCACAAGGCGTCTTCTCTGATCACGCGTCACGAGTCACGCGTCATGAGCTAGCCGACAATTCTGCGTTTCATCTCCCCTGCATAGTGCAGGTAGTTGGGCCACGACACGTCGTCGGGAATGCCGTGGTCCAGCTCGGGGATGTAGCGGCCCTTCTCGACCGCGGGCCAGATGCGGTCCAGCTCGGCGTCAATCGCCTCGGGGCTCTTGGCGAGGGCGCGCTTGTCAATGCCGCCCATCATGCCGAGCGTGGGGAAGCGCTCGCGGAAGAAATTCACGTCGCAGCCCGCGGCGACCTCGAACGGCCACAGGTAGTTCACCCCCGCCTCCATCATCGGCTCGATGATGAGCAGCGGCTGGCCGTCGGTGTCCACCGAGATGATGGGAATGTCGTGGGCGTCGGCGAATGCCTTGATGCGGCGGTAGCACGGCCCCATGAACTCGCGCCAGTGGGCCGGCGAGATCAGCGGGCCTTGCTTCCCGCACATGTCCTCCCAGATGTGAATCACGTCCACCCGCACGCCCGCCTCCACCACGGCCCGGAAGACGGCGAGGTAGACGTCGGTCATGTGGTGCATGATGTCGTGGACCACGTCGGGCTGGGTGTAGAAGGCCATCAGGCCCTCCTCGTCGCCGAGGAGCCAGCGGACGCTGCCGAAGACGCCCACGTCGGGGAACGAGCCGAGCTGGATGGGATAGCCCTTGGCCATCCAGTCGGCGCACTTCTCCCGCCAGTCGCCCGCGAGGCGGGCGGGGTGGTGCGGCGAGAGGCGCTCGGCCCTGTAGCGCTCCCACTCGTCGCGGTTGGCGATGGGGAACTTGACGAACTCGCACATGGACTCGCCGCGCTTGTAGTCGCGGCGCACGATGCCCCAGTGGTCCACGTGGGTCTTGTAGCTGTCGTCCTCCGAGAGCACCTTGCGTTCGAACTGCGGGCACGGGCCGTAGTTCACGGGCACGACGCAGGGCGGGCAGTCGGGATTCATGAAGCTGCGATGGTTCGCGATCTCGGGCGGCTTGCCCTCGCGTTCCCAGCGTTGCCAGGTGCGCCCCCACCCGCCCCAGAAGAGCCAGAAGGGCACGCGATCAATCGGCTTGCCGAGCACGCAGTTCACAAATCGCTCGCGGTCGGTCATGGCTCTCTCCTTGATGGAACTCGCGCCTATTGTAGGCGTCAACACAAACACAGGCAAGTGCGCCCAGGGCGCCGAGTCTGGCTCCCAGTCTTGGCGCTCAAGGTGTTCAAGATGTTCACTGCGCAACACGGGAGGTGAACACCTTGAAATGACTGAGTTCCAGCCAGCGAGGCATTGCCATAAGCTGAGTTGCAATAAGCACATGTGGCTCGTCAGACTCCCTGGCGGTGAGGCCGTGGCAAGATGTTCAGGCCGCTTTGGAGTAGGGGGGTGAACATCTTGAGGCCAGGGGATACCCGGACCGGGGCTCCAGGGAAAACCCGCCAGGATTGAGGGCCATGCTCCAGGGCGTCGGAGCCTGGCTATTGCAGTTGCCGGTGGCCGCGCGGAGCACCTGACAGGAAAAGGCGACATGTCGCCCGCGGAGTGGCGGGTGTGGTGGAAGGCCAACGGCGCGACGTTCGTCTTCACGCCCGAGATTCTCGCGGGCTACGAGAAGTGGCGTGCCGCGCGCCCCCAGTACCAGCGCTGGCGGGATGCGACGTTCGACAAGCTCATCGAGGACGAGCGCCGCAAGCTGGGGATCAAGTAGCGCCGCGCAGAGCCTTGGCCCCGAAGTCAATGGCGGAGAGGATGGCCTCGCGCGTCAAGTGGGGGTGCGCCTCCAGGATCTGCTCGATGCTCTCCCCGGCCCCGAGTTTCTCCAGGATGCGCTCCACCGTGATCCGCGTCCCAGCCACCACCGGCTTGCCCATCATCACGCGGGGGTCGGATACGATCAGTTTCTTGGCCATCGGCTATACTCCATGTATGCTAGCCCTTCACTGTCAAGATTATGCATCATGTTCCCCAGTGCGTCAAGCCTCGGCGGTTGCCCGATCCACTCGATTCAGGTAAGATGGAAGTTGTCGGGCTGCACGCGGATCCCGCCCTTTCCCGAAAGGCAATCCAATGGCTGATGCGCTGATTACGAAGGACTTCATGCTCGAAGGCAAGGCCGCGGTGCGGCTGTTCCACGAGCACGCCGAAGACCTGCCGATCATTGACTACCACTGCCACCTGCCGCCCGCGCAGGTGGCCGAAGACCATCGCTTCCGCAATATGACCGAGATCTGGCTCGGCGGCGACCACTACAAGTGGCGGCTGCTCCGCACGGCCGGCGTGGCCGAACGCTTCATCACGGGCGACGCATCCGACTGGGAGAAGTTCCTCGCGTGGGCGGAGACGATGCCCAAGCTGCTGCGCAACCCCATCTACCACTGGTCGCACATGGAACTGAAGCGGCCCTTCGGCATCAGCGATCGCCTGCTCAACGCCGACACGGCGAAGGGCATCTGGGACCAGTGCAACGCCCTCCTCGCCCAGCCCGAGTTCTCGGCCCGCGGCATCATGCGGCAGATGAGCGTCGTGCTCGTCTGCACGACCGACGACCCGACCGACAGCCTGGAGCACCACCAGGCCGTCGCGGCGGACGCGAGCTTCGCCATCCAGATGCTCCCCGCCTGGCGGCCCGACAAGGCGATGGCGGTGGACAACCCCGCCGTCTTCCGCCCCTGGGTCGAGAAGCTCGAGGCGGCCAGCGGCATCGCCATTCGCAGCCTGGCCGGTTTCCGCGAGGCGCTGCGCAAGCGGCACGACTTCTTCCACGCCAACGGCTGCCGCCTCTCCGACCACGGCATCGAGACGTTCTTCGCCGAGCCTTACACCGAGTCCGACCTCCGCCGCATCTTCATCAAGGCTCGCAGCGGCAACACCCTGGCGCCCGACGAAATCCTCCAGTTCAAGTCGGCCATGCTCTACGAGTCCGCCGTGATGGACTTCGAGCGCGACTGGACGCAGCAATTCCACATCTCCGCGCTGCGGAACAACAATCGCCGGCTGCTCAGGACGCTCGGCCCCGACGTCGGCGGCGATTCGATCGGCGAATGGCCCGTCGCGGCGCCGATGTCGCGCTTCCTCGGCCGCCTCGACGACGAGGGCCGGCTCGCCCGCACGCTCGTCTACAGCCTGAACCCCACGCACAACGCCGTGCTGGCCTCGATGGTGGGCAACTTCCAGGACGGCTCGGTGCCGGGCAAGCTCCAGGTCGGCAGCGCCTGGTGGTTCAACGATCAGGCCGACGGCATGCTCGAGCACCTCGAGGCCATCTCGAACATGAGCCTCCTCAGCCCCTTCGTGGGCATGCTCACCGACTCGCGGTCGTTCCTGTCGTACACGCGGCACGAGTACTTCCGCCGCCTGCTGTGCAACCTGTTGGGCGGCGAGATCGAGCGCGGCCTGCTGCCCCGCGACTTCGGCCTCGTGGGCGGCCTGGTCCGCGACATCTGCTACCGCAACGCCGCCCGTTACTTCGGCTTCGAGGGGCTGCCGGCGTGTTAGTGCCCAGCCTCCCGCGGGTTTCAAACCCGCGGGAGGCTGGGGTTGCCATTCCGTCGGCAACGTGCTATGCTTGGGGCAGTGGAACCGTGTCGAGGTCGTGCCATGAGTACCGGGAAGAATCAGATGCCATCGGGGAAGAACTCGGGGGAGCTGTTCGCGGCGCCCGGCCCCGCGGCGGCGACAGTGCCTCGCAACGGCAGAGAAGCAAGACTGGCCCAGAAGTTCCATGCGAAGCGTGAGGCTTGGGCGAAGCATGGCGGGTCCCTCACGAGCGTTCATCGGATCTACCTCGGCGACGCTCGCGAGATGCGGGGTCTTGCTCCCGAGACTGAAGTGCACCTGGTCGTCACGTCCCCGCCCTACTGGAATCTCAAGCGGTACGCCGGTGACCATGACGGCGCCCAGCTCGGTCACATAGATGGCCGCGAAGCGTTCCTGAAGGAACTCGGCAGAGTCTGGCGCCGATGCTTCGATCTGCTCGCGCCCGGGGGACGGATGTGCGTCATCGTGGGCGACGTCTGCCGCTCCCGCCGCCGGCACGGCCGCCACCTCGTGGACCCCCTTCACGCCTACCTGCTCGTTCAGTGCCAGGAAGTCGGCTTCGACCCGCTCGCGCCGATCATCTGGCGGAAGATCGCCAACGCCACGACCGAGGCCGACGGCAACGGCTCGGCCTTCCTCGGCAAGCCGTACGAGCCCAACGCGATCATCAAGAACGACGTCGAGTTCATCCTGATGTTCCGCAAGCCGGGAGGCTATCGGCACCCGACGCAAGAGCAGCGCGCTCTCTCGATGATCGAGAAGAAGGACTACAGCACGTGGTTTCAGCAGGTCTGGGAAGACGTGCCAGGCGAGCTCCAACGAGGGCACCCCGCACCGTTTCCCGTGGAGATCCCGAGGCGCCTCATCGGGATGTTCTCCTTCGTGGGCGACACCGTCCTGGACCCGTTCATGGGCCTCGGCACCACGACGCTGGCCGCCATCGAGATGCATCGGAACTCCATCGGGTTCGAGGTGGACGAAGGGTACTTCGCGCTGGCCAAGAAGAGGCTCCTCTATCTTCCTGCTCTTGCGGAAGTGAACTTCTATGAGTCCTAACCCGCCTTCGTTCATCCGCCACCTCCAAGAGCGCGGCTATCATCCCCGGTCCGACAAGCACTCCAACGCCCTGGCCGAGGCGATCGTGCGCGACCTCCTCTCTTGCTCTGCCTCCATGGCGGAGCGGGCCGCGGCCGGAGCGTTGGTCTACGATCTCAACTTCACCATCAACGCCGGCACGTCGGACTGGAACGTTGACCTCGTGCTCGGGGCTCCGCCGCCGGGCACCCTGCCGCCTGAGGGGGGCGAGCTGATCCGCAGGACGCTGCCCTCAACGGTGCAGATCGCCATCGAGATCAAGAGCGTGATGACCGAGCACCACAAGGCCGTGAAGAACCGGAAGCGAGATCTCGAGGCGCACCACGAGCACGTCCACCGCTACAGCAACAAGGCGATTGCTGGGGGAGTCCTTGTCGTCAACTCCGCGGCAAGCTTCATGTCTCCCTTGCGGACGGAGCGCACCACGCACAGGAACCCGGCCGCGCTGGTCGGGCATTGCGTGCGGCAGGTGAGAAGCATCACGGGCCGCTCGGGCCTGCACGGCGAGGGCCTGGAGGCCAGGTGCGTTCTCATCGTCGACATGGACAACGAGCACCTGAGTGCCACGAGCTTCGTCACGGCCCCGCCGGCTCCACAGATTGGCGACCCCCTCCATTACGACGCCTTCAGCCAGGCCGTCGCCAGCTTCTACACCGAGCGGTTCGGCTAGACGGATAGCGTGCCGGTCGCTCTCGTGCCGCGCGACCCCGTGGGCGGCCTGGTCCGCGACGTGTGCTATAACAACGCTGCACGCTACTTCGGCTTCAAAGGCTTGCCGCAAGGTTAGGAGAGAGATGTTCCGAATTCGCCGAATCTACGATCAAGTGCTGCCGCGCAACAAGGCGGCGTTGAAGCAGTGCGAGGAGATTCTTCGCGCCTACTTCAAGGCCGTGCCCCAGGCCGAGCTGGAGCGCCTGGCGGAGAAGCTCCAGAACCCCCTCAAGACCGGCTTCCGCTCGATCCTGTTCGTGGCCGAGGATGGGCGCCGCAAGGTCCTCGGCCTCGCGCTGCTGTATCACGACCCGCAGCGGCACTTCTCCTTCCTCGACTACCTGGTGACGGGGAACCAGCTCCGCAGCAGCGGCATCGGCGGGGCGCTTTACGAGCGGGTGCGCGAGGTGGCCGTGGAGCTGGGCGCGCGGGGCGTGTTCTTCGAGTGCCTGCCCGACGACCCCGCCAGAACGCCCAGCCCCGAGATGCTGAAGGAGAACATCGCCCGCCTGCGCTTCTACGAGCGCTACGGCGCCCGCCCCATCGTCAACACCCTCTACGAGCTGCCCATCAGGCCCGCCGCCCGGTGCACCCCGCACCTGGTGTTCGACGGCCTCGACCGCGGCGAGCCGCTCGCACGCGAGTTCGCCCAGAAGGCGGCCCGCGCCATCCTCGTCGGCAAGTACGGCCACGTGGTCACGCCCGACTACGTGCGCGACGTGGTCGGCTCGTTCCACGACGACCCCGTGAAGCTGCGCGAGCTGCGCTACCACAAGCCGAAGGCCCTCACCACCGAGGTGCCGCCCCTGCCCCGCGAGCCGATCGCCCTCGTCGTGAGCCAACGCCACGCCATTCACCGCGTGAGCGACCGCGGCTACGTCGAGTCGCCCGTCCGCGTCAGCAACATCCTGGCCGCCCTCGAGCCCACGGGGGCGTTCGAGCGGATCGAGCCGAAGCACTTCGGCGACGGCCACATCACGGCCGTGCACGACAACGGCTTCGTCTCCTATCTGCGCCGCGCCTGCGAACTCATGGGCACCGAGGAGTCGCTCTACCCCT